>ERZ791912.75-NODE-75-length-73646-cov-22.887486_pt1 | contig 73646 bp, 58 predicted proteins | sample MGYA00510141_ERZ791912 | MGnify/ENA primary metagenome ERZ791912 (study PRJEB30046, sample SAMN00792082) | human gut metagenome | study: EMG produced TPA metagenomics assembly of the A metagenome-wide association study of gut microbiota in type 2... | reverse complement strand
AATGTATTAGCAAAGGGTAAAACGAACTATTTTAGCTCGTTTTACCCTATTTTTTTACGCAATCCTTATCCCGAACTCGCGTAATAAACGAAAAGTTCCGCTGACTATTCCTCTTCATCGTCCGAGCAGAAGTGAACAAAAAAAGCATGGTACAATCACCTATTTCAGATGAGCGTACCATGCTCTTTATTCCTTCAGACAATCTTATTTTTTGTCCAAAAGTCCATCAAATGTTTTGATCAGCGCAAATGGGTCTGCATAGAAAGACTTTGAGTCAAGTTCCTTGATAACGGGTTTCATTACAGGAAAATCCTTGAAGACCAATTTGAGTTCTGCTCTCCAACCAACCGCCGCACTCATCCAAAAAGCGCGAGCTACATCTTCGTTCTTCAACTTGAAGTAGAGCATACCTCCCGTACCTGTCAGTTGAAGGGTCTTAGTGTTGGTCCGCGTGGAAATGTTGTGAACATATCCCGTGACGTTCTTACCTTCATAAACCACCTGCAAAAACACAGGGTCGCTATAAGGTTTCGGATTCTTGTTCCACACATTGGGTAACGCTTTTTGCGCTTTCAAAGCCTCAAAGGTGTACCATTTCTGGCTTTTGTCATCGTAAACACGAAGATTTTTTACCTCTGTGGATTTGTAGGTTTTCTTTTCCCCCTTGGCGTCTTTCACCTTAATAGAGTTTGCATCATCAACAGAGAACAAGGTTCTGGTAGTACCTTTCACGACCTTGCCACCTGTAAGTGTGACCTCTACCTTAGTCTGTGCTTGTGCAAAGACGCAAAACAAACAAGCAAGAAGCATGAATAGAATCTTTTTCATATCATAAAAATTAGGAGTTAAACATGCATTTGCAAATATATAGATATATTTCTACCCCCCCCAAAAAAAATAATGATATTTTTTATGCCACAGATTATTCCTCTTCATCGTCCGAGTCGCCAGTTACCAAGTTTATGCCGAACTGATCCACCAACTTCTGGTAGTCAAAATAATAGCTACGTGCCGATTGAGAGAGTTTAGCCGGGTTGCCATGCTTGTTCTGTTTGGCAGAGTCCAACACAGGGTAGCCATTGCGGAACACAATAAAGCGCACCACCTTTTGACCGAGATAAGCAGCACTATTGGCAAGGTAGTATTTGAGCGCATCAGTGGGCAAGGTTTTCTCGTCCGTCTTGCGTCCCTCCTTGCGATAAAGGTTGAAGATACGCGAAGTCTGCATGTACAACACCGCCCGTTTATCCAACCAGGAAGTATCTACCATGTCCGTTTTGAGTTTGGTGAGGTAACGAATGACAAAATCGCCCGTATCATTGATGATACCCTCACTCGCGAGATACTGCACCACATTCCAAAAGCTGCCCAGCTCGCCATTCGTCTTACACTCCGCATTCTGTTTAAGAATGCCTTCGATGACAATCTTGAAAAGGTCATCGTAAGCCAGCGTGGGAACTGCATCTTGCAGTACACGCAATGCCGCTAACGGCACACACCAGTTATTTACAATGCGGTCCTCGCATTGCTTGCCTTGCAAAGCGACCCCCACCTGCTTGCGTACCTCTTTGAGCGTACCCGTAAAACGCTCCTCAAACCGCTTGCGGTATTTGAGGAGCGCGATGGTGAGGTGTGTCAAACCACCCGAACGCATCTCCATAAGTCGCATATAATTCTTTTTCTCTTCTTGCGTGAACGTGGAACGTGGAACGCGGAAACTGCAAGAAAATCAATCGCGAGAAGAGCGCAATATCAGCCGTGGGCATCTCTTGTCCTGACAAGATGATGCCAGCATCTACGGCTGTCACCTCCTTCTTTTTGTCCAAATCCATGTTCATACTGCTACGTCCCGTGCCGTCCCACAGACCCTTCAAGAACTCAATGACCTTGGGGTCGAGGTCATTCTTATACTCATCAATGTGCGCTAAGGCATTTGCCGAAGTTGCTACCATGTCATTGAGAGCAGAGATTGTTGAGTTTTGGATATTCGGAGCTTTGTACGCTATCGTGAACAACGATAAAAGCGTATGTCCCAACTCCGACTTACCACTACCTTTCGGACCAAAGAGATTGAGTATAGGGAACCAATGCTCTGCTGAAGCATAGGTGACCACATCACGGAATAGGGTGGCGAGATAGAACGAGAAGCCTATCCGCCCATTATCGCCGAACTCGCGTTTATAGAACATCCCTTTATCTTTCTGAAGGGCAGAAATCCCTCTTCTTCCACCCCTCTGCCCGCTCTTTTTTATTTTTCTGTGCAAAAAAGTTGCAATTGGTTAGAAGCTAACGGGTTAGGGACTGAAAAAAGTGTGGTCTTTGGGGGAGTTAAAGTGCATAAAGTGGAAGCGGACATTGAGGACGTCGTAACTTTGCATTGTCATTCAGCGCTGGATGAGGAGCCACACCGGAAGGGCGCCCAACACTCCTCCTCAGGCAGATAAAGACAAACCACTAATTATTCACCTTAAAAAATTATCAAAACCATGATTCCATTTATTGCAAAAGCCAAGAAGAACCCCATTACCAAGGAAGTGAAGTATTATGCCCAGGTGGCTCCCGTTGACCACGTGGAATTGTTGAGCATCACCAGCAGTATTTCTGAGAAGTGTACGGTGACGGAACACGACGTGAAGGCCGTTTTGTCGGCATTGCAGATGAGCATTGCCAAGCACATCACTGACGGAAGCAGCGTGCGCTTCGGAGACCTCGGCTCGTTTCGACTGACCATCAAGGGTACGCCAGCAGACACCAAGGAAAAGGCTGGCGTTGCAAACATCGAGCGATTGCGCGTGGCATACACCCAGAGCGGACGCCTGTCGCAGATTTTCAATGGCAACGTGAGCGGTCTCAAATTTGAAAAGGTGAGCGACAAGGCATAAGGCGGCTCACGGCATGCAGGGGGCTGGAAACGGAAGGGGCATTGTCAAGTTTGCCCCGACCTCCTGTCTGCTCTTTCTGTAAGTGGGTGTTCAAAATTTGTTTTAATACCTACTTAGGTAGTCAATTTTTACCATTACCTATCTCAAAAACACAATTATCAACCATTTAAAATTATCAATTTACCATGATTAACTACACCGTAAAAGCCAAAAAGAATCCAGTTGACGCCAGTGTTAAATTCTATCCCCAAATCGGCAAGCAAAAAGCCACGGACCTGGAAGAGATTGCCAAGGAGATTTCCGTGATGTGCACCTTGTCGTTGCCCGACATCGTGTCGGTGCTCTCTGCCACGCAGGAGGAGGTGGAGAACGTGTTGAAGAAGGGGCGCTCCGTGAGGTTCGGCTATCTGGGCTCGTTCCGTCCGACGATTGTGAGCAACCCTGTTGAAAAGAAGGAAGACGTGGGCATTGGCAACATCAAGCGTATCCGTGTGCGCTTCACGATGGGAGGCTATTTGCGCAAGCATCTGAGAAAGGACATGATGAAGTTCAAGCGTGAAGAATAATCTTCGCGGCTAAGGGAGCCACCCAGGAAAGGAAAAAACGCATAAGAACCAGAAGTTGTTCCGGGTCTTATGCGTTTTTTGTATGTAAGTAATGTTGAAAAAATAACTTCCGCAATTTTGCCGTTGGCAAGTAATATTTATATACTCCCCTGCCTTTTCGGCTCTTTTCGAACTTATTCTCAGTCACAATGCTCGCATTGCTCCTTCGAATAAGCTCAAAAATAGCTCAAAAATGCAGGTGCAAAATTGCAGAACTTATTCTTTCAACATTACTAAATCATCCCCTGTAAGGAGAGACTGTGTTTATCAGAGCGGGAAGGTCATACCGAAGTTGACGTTGGCATTGAGGTTGTTGAGCGGAATGAACTGCTTGTTGACCTTGCCGAGAATGCGGTCGGAACCAACGTAGAAGTTGAAGTGTTTTGCCTTCAGGCTGAGGGCGGCGCCAAGAGAGCATCCTGTTCCGCCAGCCGTGGTGTTGACTGAGACTTCGATGGGGTTGATCGGACGGACGGTGGCTGAGAGCATGGCCTGGTGGTAAGAATAGAGACCATGAATGCGGCCAGTGTAGAGGAAGCCGAAATGGAGGCGACGGTACATCGGCAACGTGTATTCAGCACCGACGTTGAGCGTGGCGGCCAGGGCCTGCGTTGTGCTCGTTTCGCCGTCATCATAAACGGAGAACATCTCTTCGAGGTCGTCGCCGAGGTCTTCAAACTGGTCGCCGAGCTTGTTGTTGCCCGTGTTGTTTGAACCGGCATAGATGTTGTTGAAACCACTGAAGGTGTAGTCGCCAGCAGAAGATGCCTGCTTGGTCTTGCCCCAACTGATGAAGCCGAGGTCGGTGAGACCAGCTGAAACGGTGAGGTCGTCCATCACCTTATAGGAGGCACCGAGGTCGAAGGCCATACCGAAGCCAGGCATTCCGAAGCTGACGTCATCGAGCCCTTTCACGCGGCGGCGGCCGTCGGGAGCGTTCTTTTCAGGGCCTTCATAGTCGAACTCGCTCTTCAAGACGGATGCCTTGAGGCGTGCATCGCCCTGAACGCGCCATTCGTCGCCGTTCATGGTGAGGTTGAGCTGATTGACTTTGAAGTCGGCATAAGCCACGCCGAAGAGGAATTTCGCCTTAGCTCCGACGGTGAGGCGGTCGTTGATGCGGTGGCTGTGTCCCAAGGCGAGCTCCATATAGTTTTGCGAACGGGCACCGATGTCGTGGAGCTGATAGAATTCCTTCTCGCCTGCGGTCTTCATGAATTCAAAGAGTTCGTAGGGCATGGTGATGTTGGTGTTGGAGCGCAGGTTGAGCTCAACGACGTTCATTCCCTTGAAACCACGGAAGCCCACGGAGAAGAGGTTATAGTTGACATAGATGTCGGCACGGTTTTTATCGTGCAAACCGCCGAGGAAATCAGAAGCCGAAACGGTTGGGCTCATGAAGGTGGTCTGGTCGTAGAGCGGGTTGCCTTCAAGCTTGTAGATGAAGTTTTTGTAACCCATGTTACCCGTTGCACCAACGTTGATGTTGCCCATGAAGGGGAAAGAGACGTAGGGGGCATCGATGAGCGCCGGGTTCATTTGATGGCGGAAATTGCTCGTCTGCATAAAATAAGACGTGCGGAATTCCTGGGCCTGTGCCGGAAGCAATGCTGAAGAAAGAACAAGTCCGGCTGCTATTTTTTTGAATATAGTTTTCATACGTGAGATTTTTTTACGTGACTAAAAACGAATCAGTTCATCAGTTGAAATCAGCAACGATTTGACCTTTGAGTTTCAGTCGGATGTCCTTGACTTTGATGTATTGCAGCGATGAAAGCACGGCTTTCTGTCCGGCAGTCTGTGTGCCAGCGGCCTGAATGCGGAGACGCAGCACGTCAAGACGCTTGAGGGCCTTCGGGTCGGTGAGTTTCATGGTAATCTGCACGGGAGTTTCCACACCAGTGGCAGTCACTTCGGCTTCGTTGGCGAGCACCGACTTGGGCTGTGCGGGAGCGACGTTGGCTTCTGAGACAACGATTTCGCTGATGACACGTCCGTTGACGTCAACAGGGATGACAGTTGCGGTGAGGTCGAGCGGAACGGCATTGAAGATGTTGGCCGTTACGACCAAGCCATCGGCTTCATAATCCTTGAGGTCTTTGTTCATGCCCGTCACAGAGTCGTTGTAAACGATGTTCAAACCGTTGTTGAAGGTGAACGGCACGTAGAGGTCGTAAGACATGTCGGAATTGTAGGTGCGACCCAATTGGATGGTCACATCTTCGTCAACGAGCTTCACGCGGCGGTTTTCCTTGAGATCGACAGAGATGTTGTCGGGCAACTTGGTGATGAGGCTACTGATGCCGTCGACCTGAAATTTCATGGCCGTTGCTTCGATGGCAGCAGGAGAGTAAGGACCTGCGGCGGCATCTTCATAGAAGTAGACATGATTTTTCTTCTCTTTCAAGAGCGTGGCATTGCCCGATGCAGGAAGGTTGACTCTGGCAGCCACTGTGCCGTCTTTCTTGTTGGCCTTCAGTCCGGCATTAAACTCGATGGAGGCTGGCACGTTTGAGAGGTCGGCCATGAACTTGAGCGTCGGATTGGCCACCTGGATGGTCACATCGTCGCTGTCGAGGAAGTCGGGCAAATTGTCCTTGATATTGATGCTTTCGATGGTTGGAGCGATGTCTGGGTCGAAACGTCCCGTCACATTGTCGAAGACCACTTCGTTTTGTCCGACGAGGGTGTTACCCATGTGGAGATAAACGTGGAGCGTGAGTTTGCTACCTGTGGTCGGAGTGAAGGCGCGTGAAGCGGAGACCTTGAAGTCACCAGAGAGCGAAACTTCGGTTTTCGGAATGCTGAGCGTTCCGCCGTTGACTTTGCCGTCGTTGCCGTCAAGGACAATCTTGGCGATGTCCATCTCAGCGAGGTCGATGTTCGTTGAGTTGACATTGTGACGCGGATTGACCGAAACGACCTGTCCGGCGATGGTGGCATTGGTTGGATTGGCCACCTGCAAGTATTTCGGTAGCTTGATTTTCAGATTGTCGATGTCGCGAACGGCGAAATACATGCCGTTTTGCTCCAAAGCCATGCTAATCTTGAGTTTCGTTCCCGCAGCAGGGGTGATTGACTTCACTTGCTTGACAACACTGCTGATGTTGTCGAACTTGAAATTCATGCTGTTATCGGCCGTCAGGTTGTTGATCTGATAAACAAATCAGATCTGGAACGTTCAGACTTCCTGCCGTTGCTGGAATCAATTCCTGCAACTTGGAATAGTTGAGCACTTCCAATGACGGCGTGAGCACTGCGTTGTCAATGTAGGCATTCATTCTGTCGACACTGAAATTAACGTTTGTGCGTCCGCTTTCGATGAGGTAATAAGTGTGTTGTGCGTCCGTTTTCAAGTTCTCGTCCTCCTCGAGGAGGTCGGCAAGCATGATATTTTCGGTGTTACCAAGTTTGAGCTGCAGTCCTTGAGAACCGAGACCCATCGTCATGTCAATGTCCTTGCTGGCATCGTAGCTGTCGTCGACACAAGCCGTGAGGGGCAGTCCCAACGAGAGGGCAAGACAAACCTTTGCCCATTGTTTCATTTGGAAAGATTGCTTTTTCATAGGATAAAATTTTGAAGTTATTGATTTTATCTTTGAATGATGTTAAATAAGTGCTATTTAAACCAGTGGCGGCTCCGCAGAGGTTGACATCTGTGTTGAATGTTAAATCTCTTTTTCGAGAGAATGGTTGAAAGAGACTGGCAACGGATGGGGCAATTGAGATTAAATAATTGATTTCCAACGATGTTTCTATATAGGTTCAACACTATGATCTGTCTTTACGGGATGTTTTTTCCGCCTGCTCATATTTAGTTTTTAAAACAAACGATAAACATTTGCCACCCCTATGTTTGCAAATTTAAATATTTATGTTGTGATACGCAAATATAAACCAACATTTTTATTATTGCTGTGCAGTAAAAATTTTCAAACAAAAAAATTAGGGCTGACACTCCCCACACGAGGTATCAGCCCTTAGAATTATCTTATGCAAAGGTAATGCAAGTCGAGAGCATAGCGTCAAGCTTGCTTGGACGCTATGCCGAGGCGAAGCTTATCTTATGCAAAGATCGTCATTTTACCAAATAGCAATAATACAGTTCATGCACTTTTACATTCCCTCCTCTCAATTATTGGATTCTGAAATTTATCGGCACATTGCATTTCACGTTTACAAGCTTGCCCTTTTGTTTTCCTGGCTTCCACGCCGGCATAGTCTTCACCACACGCATAGCCTCTTTGTCGAGCACAGCATGGCCTGATGACTTTTTGATGTGCACGTCGCTTACAATTCCGTCTTTTCTTACAACAAAACCTACGATAGTCTTGCCTTGCAGTGTTGCATTGATAGCAGCTTGAGGGTATTTCACATTCTTAGCGATAAACTCCATCATTGCAGATTCTCCGCCTTTAAATTGTGGCTTCACCTCAACAACTTTATAGGCTTTTATGTCAGGCTTTTGTGTCTGCATATCGATTGTTGATAGGGTGGTTGCTTTTGCCATAGTGCTCACGTTTGTGTTGCTGGCAAATACACTGATTGCCAGTGTTGCCACTGGGATAATGAACAATGTCTTGAGCATCATCAATCTGTTTGATTTCTTCTGATTCATCATAATGATTCTTCGTTTTAGTGACTCATTGTTAAGGTTGTTGGCAAATGGCTGCAGACGATTGCCGACCGCCTTGATTACAAGAAATTTTTGATATTGTGTTGCATTAATGCCCTTGTTTAATACTGCTTCATCCACCTCAAATTCGTGTATGGCTTTCAGATTCTTGCCTATCAGCCACACGAAAGGATTGAACCACTGCATGATTGTGGCTACCTGAAGAATGACGAGGTCTATGCAGTGTCTTAAGCGTATATGCTCTTGCTCATGTGTTAGTATGAAACTGCGGTTGTTGGCATAGTCGTCACGGCTCATCACGATGTAGTGAAAGAGACAGAACGGACTCGTTGCATAATCGGTTAGAATTATGGTGTTGCCTTTGTTGTCGGCGGTATGCTCGCACTGGCGCAGCTGCTTTATCAGACGCACGGTTTGAACGACTGTCATCGAGAATATAGCCACGACTCCAAATGTGTATATACAGACTATAATGTCAGACCAACTCCATACAGACTGTTCTTTTGCATTACCGTTTATCAGTACCTCCGGCAGTAGAACCGCCTGACGAACCTTATCCACTATTGGATTTGTACCACTGGAGAAGTGAACCAATGGAATAGCAAACGATATAACCAAACATCCAAGGATTACGATTCGGTTGAGCCGATGAAAGGTCTCCTTTTCAAGCAATGGTATAATGCAAGCATATAGCAGCGCCAATGCCATGGCTGATTTTATAATATAAGGTAGTATCATGGTTCTGAATAAGGTTGTATCTTGGTTCTCATTGTTTTGAAATGTCTCTTTTCTCCGTACCCTTGTCTATCAGACTAAGTATCTCCTCCAGTTCCTCATCCGAGATATTCTCTTCTTTCACAAAGAACGAAATGAGCGAGTGAAGACTGCCGCCAAAGAACGATTTCTTTACTTCCTTCATTGCATGACGTGTGTATTCGGCCCTTGTTATGAGAGGAGAAAACACGTATGTCTTGCCACCCCCATCACGCTTGTACGAAGTAACGTATTGCTTGTGGGTGAGTATCTTCATAAACGTGGCGATAGTGGAGTAAGCGGGATGTGGCTCGGGATATGCGTCGATAATCTCGTGCGTGGTCATACCACAACCCTTATCCCACAGAATGTTCATTATCTGCATTTCGGCACGTGTCAATGTATTGAATTCTTTCATGTTTTAGATGGTTGAGGGAATTATCTAATGTTTTAGATTTTCTACTGACAAAGATACCTTAAATGTATATTCGTTGGTTGCGGATTCAAACAAAAACTGCTTATGAAACATCTGATTTAACGTATGTTGTTAGATATTAGTTTCGAATTATTAGATATTAAGTTCGAATATAGAACCACCCCTATGAAAAATAAAAGGCACGGAAACAAGTCCACCTGTTTTGTGTGGGACTTATTTCCTTGCCTTTAAAAAAACTCCGCATGGAATCTGCGGACCGCGGTTTGTTTGGCCTTAGGGCTTTTCGAAATGCTGATAGTCTTTCAGACTGCGCCAATCTCCGCCCCAGACGAAGCCGTGGCGCTTGAAGAGACGATAGCAGAGGTCGCTGTGTGAGATTTTATATTTGAAGGACTTGGTGCGGTCGGCATAGCGGCGTCCTTTCTCGGGGTCTACACGGAGCGTGCCGTCGGCGCGACTTTTCACGCAGGGATTGTGGAGCGGATTGATATCAATGGCACGGCCACGGCTATGGGCCGATAGTTTGCGGGTGCCGGCAACGGTTCGGTAATTAAAGCACGAGGTGTTGTTGGCCTCCATCGACGGGCGGTCTTGCGCCCCATAGTTGTCAATCAGCACCATGCGTGCGATGGGATAGGAAGCACGGTAGAGGTCGCGGAAAATGCTGACGAGGTCAGCAGCGATGTCGGCGTGGCAGACCAGTTCGCCCAACTGTATCTCCCCCGCGCCGTTGATGTGCAACACTTTGACGTAACGCAATTTGCTGCGTGGAATGCTACACCCTTTCTTGTAGCTCTTTCCCCACATGCGTGCAAATACGGCATTGGAGATGGTGTCGGCCGAAAAGCAGCGCCATTCACCATAGCGGCGCACAGCCTGCGGCGACACAGTTTCACCAGCTTTCCAGCGGCGCAGTTTTTCTTGTTCGTCGTCATTCAAATGAACTTTCTTGCCGACGAGTTGCGGTTTCTCTGGCCCCTCGGCCGAACGGGCGGCGCGGCAGGGGGATGCGAGCAGCAGACAGAAGAGGGCGATGAGGGAAACGGGATGTGGGAATGTCATTTGATGTTACAAGATAAGATAGTCGTGAAAACAGGTGGCGCTCCTATACGGAGCACCCCCTGAAATGTCTGTCACTTCGCAGCCTGAACTGTCAGTTTGGCTTCCTTCTCCTGTTTGAGAATGGTCAGCGTCACATTGAATTTCTTTTTCTTTCTGCCCGTCAGTGTCTTGGCAAAGCGGAAACATGTCGGTGCCTCTGCCTTCACATCTGTGGCTGGCTTGCCATAGTCTTCCAGGTAATAACCATAGTCGTCATCGGTGTCGGCTTCTGCTTCATTCTGATAGGCCGTCCATCCGCTTTCCTTCTTCTCGGCAAGCGCCGCAATGCGCTTATAGTCGCTGTCCGTCAAGGCTTTCGAGAAGGAAATGTCGTAAGTGTCGGCCCCCGAGAAACGCTCGCGGCCGCGCCATTCTGCCTCATCAACAGGAAGCGCCACACCGAGGTTGCCCTCCGAAAGGAATCCGATGGCCCGCGCTTCGTGGGTGCGGGCAATCTTGGCCTGCTTGTGGGCCACCTGCGATGTGTATCCCACACTGATGATGAAGGGCGACACCAACAGCATAAGAAGGCGAGCAAAGAGCCGCTGGATTTTCCAGCGCCAGGTTAGGAACAAGTAAACGGGCGAACAGAGGAGCCAAGTGGCGGCACACCAAATGCCACGGCGGCGCACCAATGTGGCGGCAGCCGCATCTTCGGCGTTTGTGGCACGCAGAGTGGCGGGAAGGCCATAGCGGTTGGTCTCCCGACGGGTTTTCTTGAAAAACAAGGGGATGTTGATGAAAGGCACATAAAACCACCAACCGCTCCAGCCGACATCATGGCAGCGCTTCACGCCTTGTGCCGTATAAAACCAGCAGAACATGAAGAGGCCGGAGAAGAGCATGAGGCGATTGTAAAGACTGCCAGCAGCGTCCTCGCCGATAGAGAAAGAGGCTATCTCTGAAGCGACGTTGGCCACATACGCCACAAGCATAAAATGGAAAGGAATGAGGGCATGAGAGATGAGGTATTCTGCCCGCGTGATACGTCCCTTAAAAGAGAAGGCACGCACGAGAAGCCCCGCATTGGGCAGGGGTTTGGCATCGAAGGCCTCAAGTTCGCGGTCGGCCTCTTCCATGAGACGTTCCATCTGTGCAGGCGAAGGCATGGCTCCCTCGGGCATCGTGGGGGCAGCAGGGGCTTCTTCCTGAGGAGTCGATTCTTCCTGAGATTTCTGAACATTCTGCCCACACGTCTCATCGTCGCCATCGGGCGCCACGAAAGGGGGCGGTGGGGCCGGCTGTGGGACAGGGGGCGGCGTGTTGCCGCTATGGTTCTGTTGCAATTTGTTATTCTCTTCCATAAGATGATTCCTTCTAAGTAGGTGGTCAGAATTGTTTGTCTGGTATAAAACTGCAAAGGTAAGTTTTTTCATCGAAAAGCATCCATCCCCAAGGCAAAACTATTGTTTCAGGATGGTTAAGTTATGGTAAAAGCGGCCTTCGGAAAAATCTGTCACGGAGCGACCTGATGCGTCGTGAAACATCCGGCAGTGGGGGATCTCCAAGATATCGCATCCATTTTTTTTGATCACTCCCACAAAATAAGCGCCAAGCAACCACTTATCCTGCCTTGTCAGCATTGATTGTCAACGATTTTTTCTAACTTTGCAGTCATGAAGATAGCTATTGCCTTTTTACGCTTGCTTTCACATCTGCCTTTGCGTGTGCTTTATGCACTGGCCGATATTTGTTACCCCGTCATCTATTACGTGATGGGGTATCGGCGAAAGGTGGTACGCAAGAACATTGACCGCTCTTTCCCTGAGCGTTCCATGAGCGAGAGAAGACAGATTGAAAAACGTTTCTACCGATGGTTTTGCGACTATGTGGTTGAAACCATCAAACTGCTCTCCATCTCGCCCGAGGAAATGAAGCGGCGAATGATTGTGGAGGGCATGGAAGAAATGGAACGCGAACTGGAAACGCACCCGTTCGTGTTTATCTATTTGGGGCACTACTGCAACTGGGAATGGATTTCCTCCATGCCGCTTTGGAGCACGCGTGAGACCACCCACTGCGCCCAATTGTACCGCCCACTCAAAAACAAAGCGTTCGACTCGTTCTTCTATCAGATGCGCACCCGCTTTGGGGCCGACAACATCTCGAAATACGAGTCGATGCGACACATTCTCCAACTCAAACAGAAGGGGGAACGCACCATCATCGGATTCATCGCCGACCAGGCTCCGGGATGGAACAGCATCCACGACTGGGTGGACTTCCTGCACCAAGACACGCCGGTCTTCACTGGAACGGAACGCATTGCAAAGAAAGTGGATGCCGCCGTGTTTTTCGCCGACGTGAAGCGCGAACGACGCGGACAATACCGCCTGCGATTGCGCCTCATGACCGACCACGTCAAAGACATCCCCAACTATGAGCTGACGGAACGCTACATGGCAGAACTGGAAGAAATCATCCAGCGACAACCACATCTCTGGCTGTGGAGCCACAGACGATGGAAAAGACAACGACATGCCGACGGCACTTTCTACGAGGAGCCGAAGGAATAGTTTCAAATGATGCCGTGCCGACCATCATCTGCAAACTGCACATGCTCAGCCACACCCACCTATCAGACAACAAAAGCAAGACATATTTCCCATGGAAAAGAAATTCAACCGCACCCTCGTCACCTCCGCCCTACCCTATGCCAACGGAGGTGTACATATAGGACACTTGGCCGGCGTTTACGTGCCAGCTGACATCTATGTGCGCTATCTGCGCCTGAAAAAGCAGGAAGTGCTATTCATCGGCGGAAGCGACGAGCACGGCGTGCCTGTCACCATCCGTGCCCGCAAGGAAGGCATCACCACCCAGGAGGTGGTCGACCGCTACCACAACCTCATCAAAAAATCGTTTGAGGACTTCGGCATATCATTCGACATCTACAGCCGAACGACCTCGAAGATCCACAACAAGTTTGCCTCTGATTTCTTCCGCACGCTTTACGACAACAACAAGCTCGTGGAGAAAACCGAGGAGCAATTCTGCGATGAAGTAACGGGCGAATTTCTCACCGACCGCAACATCGTCGGCACCTGCCCGCGCTGCGGCGCGGAAGGCGCATACGGCGACCAATGTGAGAAATGCGGCGCAACGCTCTCGCCTGAAGAACTCATCAACCCGACCAACAAAAACAATCCGGGACACGGATTGGTGAAGAAGGCCACGAAAAACTGGTACCTGCCGCTCAACGACTATCAAGACTGGCTCAAACAGTGGATTCTCGAAGAGCACAAGGAATGGCGTCCAAACGTCTATGGCCAGTGTAAATCATGGCTCGACATGGATCTCCAGCCACGCGCCATGACGCGCGACCTTGATTGGGGCATCCCCGTTCCCGTTGAGGGAGCTGAGGGCAAGGTGCTCTACGTATGGTTTGATGCCCCCATCGGCTATATCTCCAACACCAAGGAACTCTGCGACGCACAAACGGAGAAATGGGGCACATGGCAGAAGTGGTGGCAAGACCCTTCAACGCGCCTCGTGCATTTCATCGGAAAGGACAACATCGTGTTCCACTGCATCGTGTTCCCAACGATGCTCAAGGCCCACGGCGGCTATATCCTGCCCGACAACGTGCCTTCCAATGAGTTCCTCAATCTGGAGAACGACAAGATTTCCACATCACGCAACTGGGCCGTCTGGCTCCACGAATATCTGGAAGATTTCCCTGGCAAGCAAGACGTTTTGCGCTATGTGCTCACGGCTAACGCTCCAGAAACGAAAGACAACAACTTCACCTGGAAGGATTTCCAAGACCGCAACAACAACGAACTGGTGGCTATTTACGGCAACTTCGTCAACCGTGCGCTCCAGCTCACGAAGAAATATTTCAATGGTGTTGTTCCTGAATGTGGCGAACTGCTTGACATCGACCGCAACGCCATTGAGGAATTCAAGGACGTGAAACAGAAGGTGGAAGCCCTCCTCGATGTCTTCAAGTTCCGCGATGCACAAAAAGAGGCCATGAACCTCGCCCGCCTCGGCAATAAGTATATCACCGACTGCGAACCCTGGCATGTGGCCAAGACCGACATGGAGCGTGTGAAAACCATCCTCTACATCTCCCTGCAATTGGTTGCCAACCTCGAAATCGCCTTCGAACCCTTCCTGCCTTTCAGTTCGGCTAAACTCCGCGAGATGCTGGGCGTCAAGGAAACGGAATGGGAACAGCTCGGCTCAACCGAACTTCTCAAGGCAGGACACCAGCTCGGCACACCGTCGCTGCTCTTCGAAAAGATTGAAGACGAAGCCATCGAGGCTCAGCTCAAGAAACTTGACGATGCCAAGAAGGCCAACGAGGCTGCCAATTATGTTGCCGCGCCATTGAAGGAGAACGTTGACTTTGAAACGTTTGAAAAGATGGACATCCGCGTTGGCCACATCAAGGACTGCCAGAAGGTGAAGAAGTCGAAGAAGCTCCTCCAGTTCACCATCGATGATGGTTCGGGCGTTGACCGCACCATCCTCAGCGGCATCGCGGCCTACTACGAACCAGAACAGCTCATCGGCAAGGATGTGCTCTTCGTTGCCAATTTTGCGCCACGCAAGATGATGGGCATCGAGAGCCAAGGCATGATCCTCTCGGCTGTCAACTTCGACGGAACACTCAACGTGACCTCCGTCCTCGGCAACGTCAAGCCTGGCTCACAGGTGGGATAAACACGGATTAAGCGAACAACACAGGGGCGCTTGACTTGGCACAATGATGGCTTTTCTTATATGAGAGCAACAGACTTTGCTAAAGGCTTTCTTATCAGACTTTTCTGAGAGCAACGGCCAACAGATGTCAAACGCCCACTTAGTCTTAGTAATACAAACGCATAAAGCAGGTTCCTGGAGATAGTATCTTGAATGTAGAAAACACTATTTCGGGAACCTGCTTTCAATCAATCATATAAAAATGGCACAAAAACCAAGTATCCCTAAAGGAACACGCGACTTCGGCCCCGTTGAAATGGCCAAGCGCAACTATATATTCAACACCATCCGCGAAGTATATGCCCTCTACGGCTTCCGCCAAATCGAGACACCAGCCATGGAGAACCTCTCCACGCTGATGGGCAAATATGGAGAAGAAGGCGACAAGCTGCTCTTCAAGATTCTTAACTCGGGCGATTTCCGCAGCGGCATCAGCGCTGAAGACTATAGCAGCGACTCTGCCGCCCGCCTCGCCGCACGCTTCTGCGAAAAGGGTTTGCGCTATGACCTCACCGTGCCTTTCGCACGCTATGTGGTGCAACACCGCGATGAACTCCAGATGCCTTTCAAGCGCTTCCAGATTCAGCCGGTTTGGCGTGCCGACCGTCCGCAGAAGGGGCGCTACCGCGAGTTCTATCAGTGTGACGCTGACGTAGTCGGCTCCGACTCGCTCTTGAATGAAGTTGAACTGATGCAGATTGTCGATGAGGTGTTCACCCGCTTCGGCATTCGCGTCTGCATCAAAATCAACAACCGAAAAATCCTTACGGGCATTGCCGAAATCATTGGTGAAGCCGACAAGATTGTCGACATCACGGTGGCCATCGACAAGCTCGACAAGATTGGCCTCGACAAGGTCAACGACGAACTGCGTGCCGTCGGCCTCAGCGAAGAGGCTGTGGAAAAACTGCAACCCATCATCGCTCTCTCTGGAAGCAACGAGGAAAAGCTCGAAACCATGCGCCGCGTGCTTGCTGAAAGCGAGACGGGACTGAAGGGCGTTGAGGAAGTGGCCTTCGTGCTCGAGACGCTTAAAAACAGCCAGTTGCACAACGAAATCGAGCTCGACCTCACCCTGGCCCGCGGCCTCAACTACTACACGGGCTGCATCTTCGAAGTCAAGGCGCTCGACGTGCAAATCGGCTCTATCACGGGCGGCGGACGCTATGACAACCTGACGGGCATCTTTGGTATGCCGAGCCTCAGCGGCGTGGGCATCTCCTTCGGTGCCGACCGCATCTACGACGTGCTCGGCCAACTCGACCTCTATCCGCAGGAAACTCAGAGCGGCGTACAACTGCTCTTCATCAACTTCGGCGCCGCTGAAGCGGCCCACTGCCTGCGCCTCGCCGCACAGGCCCGCCTCGCCGGCATCGCCACGGAGGTTTACCCCGACAGCGTGAAGATGAAGAAGCAGATGAGCTATGCCAACGCCCACAACGTGCCCTTCGTGGCCCTCGTTGGCGAAACGGAAATGGCCGAAGGACGCATCACGCTCAAAAACATGACCACAGGCGAGCAGCAGAGCCTCACCATCGAGGAAGCTGTTAAAGCCATCAAGGGATAAACAGCAAAAAAATCCAGGGTGTTCTGTTCTCCGTATTTACATTGAAAGGAATACGGAGAACAGAACACTCGTTTTTTTAGTCACCCACTATTTTTCACTTACATCCCCAAACCCACTTATGATGACCCACACCGATGCCACCGAACTTCTGAAACGCCTCATCGCCATTCCGAGCGTGAGCCGCGATGAAAAGGCCGTGGCCGATTTCCTGGAAGAACAGCTCAAGCAGCAGGGCCTGGCCCCGATGCGTCACCACAACAATCTCTGGTGTGTCGGACGGGCACAACGCCCCAATCGCCCCACTCTGTTGCTCAACGCGCACATCGACACGGTGAAGCCCGCCGCCGGCTGGCAGTGCGACCCTTTCACGCCATTGCTTGAAGGGGAACGCCTTTACGGCCTTGGCAGCAACGACTGTGGCGGCGGATTGGTGAGCCTGCTCGCCGTTTTCACCCAACTGGAAAAGCGCACCGACATTCCTTGGAATCTCGTTTTTCTGGCTTCGGCAGAAGAGGAGGTGTCGGGAAAGAACGGCATTGAGAGTGTCATTCCGCTCCTGCCCCACATCGACTGCGCCATCGTTGGCGAACCGACAGGCATGCAGCCAGCCATTGCCGAAAAGGGCCTGATGGTGCTCGACTGCACAGCCCACGGACGTGCCGGACACGCCGCCCGCAACGAGGGCGACAACGCCATCTACCACGCCATCGACGACATACAATGGGTGCGCACTTTCCAGTTTCCCGATGTGTCGCCACTACTCGGGCCAGTGAAGATGAGCGTGACCATCGTGCAGGCTGGCACGCAACACAACGTGGTGCCAGATGCCTGCACCTTCACCATCGACGTGCGCTCCAACGAGTGCTACACCAACCAAATGCTCCTCGAAGAAATCTCCGCCCATCTGCAAGGCGACGTCAAAGCGCGTTCAACGCGCCTCAGTTCGTCGTCAATCTCCCCCACCCATCCGCTCGTACTCCGCGCCGAAGCTCTCGGCCGCCGACCCTTCGGCTCGCCAACGCTCAGCGACCAGGCACTCATGCCTTGGCCCTCACTGAAGATGGGACCTGGAGAGTCGTCGCGCTCACACACCGCAGGAGAATACATCGGTTTGCAGGAAATTGAAGAAGGCATCGCGCTCTATCTGAAACTGCTGGAATGAGCAGCCGACGCCCGGTATCCAGTTTTCGGAAAGCCGCTTAAGTTGTTATCACCATTACTTACCCCTGAACCTCCCCAAAAACATTATGCGCAAACTCACCGTTGAAGAACTCAACCGCATGGACATCGAGGCGTTTCACCAGGCGGAGAAACTTCCCCTCATCATCGTCCTCGACAATATCCGCAGCCTGCACAACGTAGGCAGCGTGTTCCGCACCGCCGATGCCTTCCGCCTTCAAGGCGTATGGCTCTGCGGCATCACGGCTTGTCCGCCTGCCGCCGAAATCCACAAAACCGCCCTCGGCGCTGAAGACAGCGTCAGTTGGGAATATTTTGAAGACACGCTCGACGCTGTTGAGCGCCTGCAACGCGAAGGCTACGAAGTGCTGGCCGTTGAGCAGGTGGAAGGCAGCTTGAAGCTCAACACCTTCCGCATCGACCCCGCCAAGCGCTATGCCCTCATTCTCGGCAACGAAGTGAAAGGTGTTCGCCAGGATGTAGTTGATGCCGCCGATGCCGCCCTCGAAATCCCGCAATACGGCACGAAGCATTCCATGAATGTCTCCGTCACCGCTGGCATCGTCATGTGGGAATTTGAAAGACAGATGCGCGGATGATTGGGGCGCACAACTCAGCGCCCATACTTTACGCCACAAAATGACACGCTTATTATATATGACAAGAGCGGTGGAGCACCAACAAAGATGCTCCACCGCTCTTTTTATAAGCAAGTGGTCAAAATCACTTTTATTATTCAACCTCAGCCACGCCGATAGTGACGCGGTTCATATCGTTGCTGGGGAACGGCTGAACGGTGTCGCCCTTGAAGTCGGTCTGGATGCGGGCCACATCAATGCCATGACGCTCCTTGAGCAACTTGGCAACAGCCTTGACGCGCTTTTCAGAAATGGCGCGGTTAATTTCTGGCGTACCCGTTCCGGCATCTGCATAAGCCGTGAGAGACACCTTGGCCTGCGGACGGCGCTTCATCCAAGCAGCGAGTTCAGACACCTTGCGTTCCTCCGAAGCCTTGATAGTGGCACTGTTGATGTCGAAGAACACTTCAACGCGCTTCGTCTTTTCCTGTGTCAACACAGGAGCGGGAACAGGAGCTGGCGTGTTGTCAACCACGGGCTTTTCTTCTTGCTCTTCAGGCAAGCCCACTGGTTCGTGAACTGGTTCTTTCGGGGCAGACTGTGCCTTTGGCAAGCCAAACTTGAAGGTGACACCGAGCATACCGGTCAACTGCCAGTCGCCATTACCATTGGTCTTTGAGTTGAAACGGTCGTGGAGGTTGTTGGCAGCCACTTCGAGGTTGATGCCCCAGTGGCGGGCGATATTGGCTTCCAGTTGCAAGCCCATGCGGAAATTATGAACCAGGCGATCGTCGTTCCAGGCCATCGACTCAGTGATGCCGCCCTTCTTGAGCAGATCCTTCTGTCCGTCGTTGTCCCAGGCATAAGAGAGACCCATACCGCCGAGGAGGTACACGTTGACGGGATGCACCTTGCTGGGCGCGAAGATGTTCGAGAGGTTGAACATCACGTCGAGGTCGCTGGTCACATATTTGAAGTCAAACGTGTGGTCGGCTCCGCTGATTTTATATCCGGCCTTGTTGTTGTAGCCCTGAACGCTGAGTCGCGTACCGACGGCAGGCGTCCAGAAGCGTCCCACAGAGAAGGCGCCGATAGACGTGGCCAGTTTGTCGAAAGCATTGTTTGTGAACGTCACCTGTCCGCCGCCCTGAAGCGTTACGAAGTTGTAAGGCTGAGGTGTGCGGTCTTTTTCTTGTGCCGTTGCCGTCATCATGGTGGCTCCGGCCAGCAGCATCGCTGCAAAGATGGTCTTTCTCATAATTGTGTTTGTCTTTTTGCACGCGGCACCTCCTTGTCGGGAGTGCCGTATGAATATTAGGGTTTTGTATTTTTCTTTTAGTACTTTTCAGGAGCAGCCACACGGTTTGCAGGCCCTATACGGGGGCGCTCGCGGCGCTTTTCATTGGCTACTTCGGATGCAAAACTACGTAAAAAGCCATAAATCCACAAGCGTTTTCCCGATAAATAGGGGGCTGCGGGAGCGGGAGGGCGCAAAATGTCATGGAAACGGGTGCCAAACCGACGATTTGTCAGCCACTGGAGATGACAAACCGTCGGGAAAACTTAACGCGGCGTTCAACATGTTTAAATCCAGTCGCTGAAGGTTTAAGGATGTTTCCGCCGTGTTAAAATCCTGCTTTTCTCCAGCTCGCCGAAGCGCAACGGGCACGCGCTTTGCACATACTCCAGTGAAGCTTGGAAGTCGGAAGGCCGAGGAGGCAAGGACGACGGAAGGACTTCAGAAACAAACATTCAACGAACAAACAAAAAAAACATAGGAGATATTTATTATGGTACCTGTTAGAAATTATAATCAGAATTGGTTGCCCAATGCTTTCAACGACTTTTTCGACAACGACTGGATGGTGAAAGCCAACGCCACAGCGCCTTCCATCAATGTCAGCGAAGACGACAAGAAATACATGGTTGAACTGGCCGTTCCTGGTATGACGAAAGAGGACTTTGAAATCCACATTGACGAGAACAACGACTTGGTTATCAACATGGAAAAGAAGGTTGAAAACAAGGAAGAGGACAAGAAAGGCAAGAAATATCTGCGCCGCGAGTTTTCTTACACCAAATTCCAACAGACGTTGGCCTTGCCAGACAATGTGGTAAGAGATCAAATCTCGGCCAACGTGAAGGACGGCATCTTGAATGTCGAATTGCCTAAGCAATTGGAAGAACCGAAACCACAACACCGCGCCATTGAGGTGAAGTAATCACGATTCATTGCTAAATAAATAAACGCAAGCGCCCCAGAATCCAGCGATTCTGGGGCGCTTTTTATGTTTTTCCACAGGCATTCTGCGCTATCCCATAGACAGCATGACGATGATCTGGGCAATGATGACGCGCAAGAACATGCAGAGAGGATAGACCGTGGCGTAGGCAACGGAGGGTTTGTTGCTCGGCAAAGTGTCGTTGACATAGTCGAGGGCGATGGGGTTGGCCATAGCACCACAGAGCATACCAGCCGTCGTGGCGAAACTCTTGCGACACCACTTCACGGTGATGATGCTGACGATGATGACGGGGAGCATGGTGATGAGCATGCTGAATCCAATCCACGCCAAGGCGGCAGGCTGCATGACGGTGGCGATGAAGTTGCGTCCGGCATCAAGACCGAGGCAGGCCAGATACATGGAGAGGCCGAGGCTTCGCAGCATGAGGTTGGCACTGGTGGTGGTGTAGGCCACCATGTGGAAACGCGGACCGTAAGCGCCAATGAGGATGCCCATCACGATGGGGCCACCGGCGAGACCGAGGCGCACTGGCGTGCTGAGCCCAACACTGACGGGGATGCAGCCCAGGAGCAGACCAAGCACGATGCCCACGAAGATGGTGACCATGTTTGGCTCGTCGAGATGCTTGACGGCGTTGCCGAGCTCATTGGCCACTTTTTTGATGCTGTCGGCCTCACCGATGACGGTGATGCGGTCGCCCATGCGGAGCACGAGGTCGGGGGTGGCCACGAGTTGTATGCCAGCACGCTGCACGCGGCTAACGTTGACGCCATAGCGGTTGCGGAGCTGCAATGCGCCGAGGTGTCGTCCGTTGATTTCAGAGCGTGTGATGAGAATGCGCTGCGAGATGAGTTTGGAGTCGAGCGCATTCCAGTCGATGTTCTTCTGGTTCCAGTCGGTCTCGTCGCGTCGTCCGAAAAACACGGTGAGCTGCTTGACATGCTTGCGCTTCGTGATGACGAGGATGCGATCGTTTTCCTCAAGCAGGGTTTCGGCCGTTGGAAGAATCACCTTTCCGTCGCGCCAGAGTCGCGAAACGACAAACTGGGCCCCTTTCTCGCTGATGCCAGCCACCTCATTGAGTTTCTGATGGAAGATGGCGGGGTTGCACACGAGGAAAGAGGCGATGAAGGCCTGGTCGTCTTCGCCATCGTTTTCTGCCGAACGCTCACGCCGCGTAAGCCATCCGCGCATGATGATGAGGGCAATGATGACGCCAACCATTCCCAAGGGATAGGTCACGGCGCATCCGAGGGCCGCCGTTGAACTGGCGGCCGCATCGCCAAATTCCTTGAAGGTCTGCTGCGCCGCACCGAGGGCGGGGGTATTGGTGGTTGAACCACACAACACGCCCATCATGTCGGGAAGCGGCACCCATCCTGCCCAAACGATGCCCAGGGCCATGAAGGTGCCGATGAGCGTGAGCAAAACGCCGAGGAGATTGAGTTTGGTGCCGCCCTGCTTGAAGGCGCTCATGAAGCCTGGGCCGACCTGCAATCCGAGGATATACACGAAGAGGATGAGTCCGAAGCTTTCGGCATAGCTCAGCATTTGGCTGTCAACCGTCAGGCCGAGCGCACCGACAAGGATGCCGATAAAGAACACGTAGGTGACGCCCAAGGAGACACCGAAAATGCGTATCTTGCCGACGGCGAGACCAACGGCGCATATCAAGCTGATGATGATGACGGCCCAAATGGCGGGCATGGATTGAAAGAATGTGTTTAGCCAGGAGACCATGATTGGAGTATCTGTTCTTATAAAGGATGTTTTTAACGTTATCTGGTCGGGGCTGTGAGAGTGCTTTACAACAGGGCGGTCAAGGTATGCCCCAATCCTCGCGGTCTCGGCCTTTCGGTGTGGTGGGAAACGGCTTCTGCTTGCAAGCGGAAAACGCTTCCCCACCATAACTTTCCATAGGATTGCCTGCAAATTTACAAATAATAAGTAGGCAGTCAAAATTATTTTGATATTTGAAACGCTTTTGGCATATAAGTAAGGACGAACTGACGAATTTCCAGACTGCCGAAAAAACAAAACACTGTAGCTCACCTTACGCAAAGTGAAAGAGGACAGATATTTCGCGAAGAACGCAATGATGTTGGTGCCGCGAAGAACGCTGCATAATCCGCCCCTCACTCTGCCTGCCAAGCGAACGACTGTGCTTTGCCCCCCGTTCCCTATTCCAGTCAGCGCCTCTGCTCCCAGACGCATCCGTCTCTGCTCCCAGACACGTTCGTCTCTGCTCCCAGACGCGAATACATCTGCCGCCAGACGCATTCGCACACGGGACGGTATTCGCCATCAGGCATAGGGGAAGTATTGGCAGGCATTGGGAGAGCCTCATCAAGAGGGCCTTCCCGCCATCTTCCCTGCGTCTTGCCAGAACGGTGTATTGCCAGCGTTTTTCCGAACGCCTATGGTTAAACTGATGGGGCGGATTTCGTGTTGCAGAATGTTAATTTGACGTTTAAAGGTGGCCAGTGGCCACCTTTAAACTTGATTTTAACATATTTCTTTATATGGATGATGCGGCAAAAACATACCAACTTCCATCTTTTTCCTGACGTTGTATGTAGCCTTTATTTATCATCTGTTGCAACTGCTTCTTCACGGCCGCGGTCACGATACCGGCTTCTTGGCTCAATCCTTCGATAGTTATATCAGGATTTGCCTGCATGGCTTTCAGTAAAACGGCAGTTGACTTGCTGCGAAACGCAATGCGCTGGCCATCGTACCACCAAACATTGGGCGACTGCTCTTCAGCAAAGCCTATATCATACTTTAATTCGTCTGCCACAAGCGCCGAAAAATATTTGAAGAAATGCCGAATCTGTATGAGTGTAGCATGCGCACCTGCTGATGGAGTCGGACCTACTTCCACATCAGATTGGTGCAACGCATCAATGTATTCGTTTTTAATTCGGTTACGCACCACTATCATCGGCCAACCGTGGCGTACAAGGATATAGTTCACCATGAGTCTGGCTATTCGTCCGTTGCCGTCCTCAAACGGGTGAATACGAATATAGCGATAGTGAAACAGTGCTGCAAGTTCCACAGGCGTGTACTTACCTGATGCCTCGGCTTCATTGTACCAGTCCACAAGGTCGGTCATCAGAGCTGGCGTTTCTTCGGGGGAAGCATAGTCGAAACGGTCTCCGTAACGTGTAATCACGCTGTTTGGGCGGGTCTTATACATTCCAGCGTGTATGGTGTAGCTTGTTTGCTGACCGCCTGGCAACTGCCTGTATACGGTGTAGTCCTCGCGAATGATGGTTTTGTGGAGCTGACGGATAAAGTTTTGTGTTAGCGGCTCGTTCAGTGTCACGGCTTCTTCTTCCATCATCTTCAAACCGACCTGACTGGCTTTCATGTCTACAAAGTCCTTCAAATCGCCTCCACCGCTCACCTTGCCAAACAACAACAAGAGTTCTGTCTGGCCGTAGGTCAGTGTATTCCCTTCGATGTGATTACTATTGTAATTGTATTCCACTGTAAACCTTTGGCTCAACAGGTATTGCTTACGCTCGTTGAGTGGCTGTATGCTTTTCCACTTCTTGTATAATATATCTAATGGCTCCATGTGGTCTTGTCTTTATTAGCTTATACTGCGCTTTCAATAAAAAATTATCGACAATTAGCAATTGCCTTATTGCACTCGCCTTACACCCCCGGCAGGGAGTGTCCGTTGATTTTGCGGTAGAGGTCGAGCGCATAGACGTCGGTCATCCCCGAGAGATAGTCGAGCACGGCCATGACGCGGTCGTAGAGATGCGGTGCCGAAAGCTGGTATTGGCTCGACACCTGGGCGAGGAGCAATTCGCTGTAGGCCTTCTTCGGCTCGAGAACGGCGTCCATCATGAGTTCGAGAAGGGTGTAGATGATGCGGTAACCAGCCAAATCCACGTCGAGCACCTCGCGGCAGGAATAGATGCGGCGGCGAGCCACGTCCTCGCAATGGCGGTAGGCCTGCAGAAGATGGTCGGGGAGGTGGTCGATGAGCGAACCGCGGAAGCGCCCTTCGAGGATTTCTTCTTCGTGGTCGAGGAAGGTCTGCACGCAGGCACGCTCCAAGGCGTTGATCACGCAGGAGCGCAGATAGGCAATGCGGTCGCTCTCGTCTGTGGCATCGGGATAGGCGCTGAGGAGGTTTTCCCGTTCAGCGACTTCAAAGAAGGCCAGGAAGAGCTGGCGCGTCTCTTCGGGCGAGAGAAGACGGAGTTTGTAGGCGTCTTCGATGTCCATCACCTCGTAGCAGATGTCGTCGGCCGCCTCAACGAGATACACCAGCGGATAGCGCACGGAACGGTAGCCGGCTGCCGTTTCCTCTACGGGCATGCCGAGTTCGCGGGCAATGCGGGCGAAATCTTCGGCCTCGCTTTCGAAGAAGCCGAATTTGGGTTTCCTAACGGCCTGGCGGGAGGCAAAGGGATATTTGACGATGGCGGCAAGCGTGGAATAGGTCATAACGAAACCGCCACGGCGGCGCCCGCCAAACTGGTGGGTGAGGAGGCGGAAGGTGTTGGCGTTGCCGTCGAAATGCGTGATATCGGCCCACTGGGCTTCAGTGAGCTGTTCGCCCTCCATGCTGACGTAAGTTTGCAGGTCGCGCCCCTTTCCCTCGGTGAAATAGCTGCGGATGGCCCGCTCACCACTGTGGCCGAAGGGCGGGTTGCCCATGTCGTGGGCCAGGCAAGCGGCAGAAACGATGGAGCCAACGGAGGCGATGTCGGCCTCGCCGAGTTCGGCATGGCGCGAAAGGAGATGGCGCATCACGTCGACGCCCAACGAGCGGCCAACGCTCGACACCTCCAGGCTGTGTGTCAGTCGGTTATGAACGAAAATGCTGCCCGGCAACGGGAACACCTGGGTCTTGTTTTGCATCCGTCGGAAGGGCGCGGAGAAGATGAGGCGGTCGAAATCGCGCTGAAATTCTGTGCGCTGTTCGGTCGCATTACGATGGGTGTCTTCTTTGCCGAAGCGCTTGTCGGATATTAGCTGTTTCCAATTCATCATAAGTAGGGGCGCGTGTTAGTTTGCTCTTGCAAAATTAGCCTAAAAAAATGGGGCTGTCTCCTTTTTTTTCTGAAAACTAAATATATGTGGGTGGAATTGAGTATTTTTGCCCTTCAATGGGGCAACGAACGGCTCTTGAGAGCAACGAAACCCCTCTTGAGGGCAACGGTCTTTCCTCTACTCTGAGGGAGCAACGCCAGACACTGGCAGCTCAAGATTCGTTTCCACCAGACAAGATATCTCAACACATCCAACTGAATCATGCTGAACATCAAAATAGTCAACCACTCTCACCATCCGCTTCCTGCTTACGCCACCGCGCTCAGCGCTGGCATGGACCTCCGCGCCAACCTCGACAGCCCTGTTGTTTTGCCGCCTCTGGGCCGCGCCCTGATCCCAACGGGGCTCTTCATGGCGATTCCAGCGGGCTATGAGGCACAGGTGCGCCCACGCTCCGGACTGGCTCTGAAGAAGGGTATCACGTTGCTCAACACGCCGGGCACCATCGATGCCGACTATCGCGGCGAACTGGGCGTGATTCTCGTGAACCTCTCCAACGAGCCCTTCACGGTGAACGATGGGGAACGCATCGCGCAACTCGTGGTGGCACGCCACGAGGTGGTGGAATGGGCGCCCGTGGAGGTGCTCGATGAAACGGAACGCGGCGAAGGCGGTTTCGGGCATACGGGACGCTGATTGGCATGTTCTCTTTAGGGTATTGTATTAACGTATGAAACGTCACATTGATTTGATACTTATGGCACACCTCGCGGCAAAATGCTGCGGGGTTGTGGTGTTGTGCATGGTTGTGGCGACACTGGCGGGCTGCGCGTCCCACAAAAAGGACGCACAGGCTGAAGAAGAAACGCTGGTCGTGAAACCGCTGCCTGGTAAACAGCTCAATGCGGAGGAGCAGCGCAAGTTTGACATGCTCTTTCTGGAAGCTGTCCGCCAAAAGGAGAAGGAGAAATACGACGCTGAATTTGAACTCTTAAACGCGGCGCTCCAACTCAACCCCGACGCGCCAGAGGCGCTTTTCGAAATGGCGCAACTCAAGCTGGCCTTCGGGAGCATGGTCGACACGCTGAGCCGTGTGGAGGGCGATTCGCTCCTGCGACGCGCCATAGCCCTCGCACCGCAAAACATCGACTTGAAGGAGACGCTGGCCAACCAGTTGGCACGCGAAGGGAAATACAAGGAGGCTATCAAACTCTATAAGGAGATGATTGGCAAGAGGCCCGACGTTGACCGTCTCACGGTCTTGGTGGGTCTGCAAGAGGAATCGGCCGACTTCGAAGGGGCCATTGAGAGCATCACGCGCCTGGAACAAATTGAGGGAAAGAGCGAACGCCTCAGCATTGAGAAGTTCCGCCTCTACAACGAACTGGGCGACAACGAGCACGCCTATGCCTCCATAGAAGCGCTCTGTGAGCAGTTTCCCCACGATTTGCGCTACCGCGTGCTTCTCGGCGATCTCTATATGCAAAACGGCTACCACGAAATGGCACAGGCCATCTATAAGGACGTGCTGACGCTGGAGCCCGACAACAGTTATGCGCAGATTTCGCTCCTGGCCTACTATAAGAAGATGAACAAGGATTCGCTCTATCGCTGCATGGTTGAAGACGTGGTGCTTAATCCAGAGACGAAAAGCGAAGCGAAGGTGGAAGCCATGCGCGGATTTGTGGGCGAAGCCATGCAGACGCAACAGGATTCCACGGAGGTGCTCTCGCTCTTCCGCCGCGCTCTGCGGCAACCGCAGGACGACCGCGCACTGGCGGAACTCTGCGCCTATTATATGGTAGCGGTGGGGATGCCGTCGGCAAGCCTGAAACCGGTGATGGAGAAAATCCTGACCATCGAACCCGACTATAACCGCGCACGCCTGCAACTGCTCGACATCTTCCTAAGGGAGAGAAACATGAAGGAGGTGGCGGAACTCTGCCGTAGTGGCAACGACTATTCGCCCTCTGAAGTGATTTATTACTATTATGGCGGACTGGCCGAACTGCAGCTCAACCACAACGCAACGGCGCGGCAGATTCTCTTGAAGGGCACGCAGCAAATCACGCCGGAGACCGACACGCAGACGGCATCGGAACTCTGGGCGGCATTGGGCGACGTGAACCACGAGATGAACGACAAGCAGGCATCGTATGAGGCTTATGAACAGGCGCTTTCGTTTAATCCGAACAACCTCATGTGTCTCAACAACTATGCTTACTTCCTCTCGCTCGACGGCCAACGCCTTGACTATGCGGCGGCCATGAGTCGGCGCACCATCAAGGCGGAACCAACCAATGCCACGTTTCTCGACACGTATGCCTGGATTCTTTTCCTGCAAAAGCAATACACGCAGGCACACATCTATATCTCGCAGGCATTGGAACACCTCGACGAAACGGAGGAAAACGCCAGCATCTACGACCACGCGGGAGACATCTCGTTCCGCATGAAGCGCACACGGGAGGCGCTGAGATTCTGGATCAAGGCGCTCGGAAGTGTCACCGACACGAAGGAACGCGCCAAAATCAAGCGGAAGGTGGAACGCCGGAGACTATAATGACGCTCTGCCCTTCTTTTTCTTCAGACAACAAACAACGGGAGTCTATTTGATTTCCCCCCAAGCATACAGCCATGATGAAATATCTCTTTGTCATTCTCGCAGTGCTGTCGTTCGCAGCCTGCCGTTCTTCACGCGATTTGAGCAAGACGCCGTCTTCCACACCGGAGTACACCAGCGAAACGGAAACGAAGGCCGAGCATTATGTGAAACGGGTTTGCGCTAACGCACAAACCGAAAAGACCATCACGGCACGCATCAAAATGTCGCTCAAAGCTGGCGGCAAAGACATTTCGGCAGGCGGCACACTGCGCATGAAGCGCGACGACGTGGTGCAACTCTCGCTCACTTTTCTGGGCTTTGAAGTGGCCCGCATGGAGTTTTCGCCCAATGACGTGCTGCTCATCGACCGCTACAACAAACGCTATGTCCGCGCCAAATATTCCGACATGAAGTTCCTTCAGCAGGCCGGCTTGGATTTCAACGCTTTGCAGGCGCTCTTCTGGGGCGAACTCTTCCGCCCAGGACATGAGAGCGTTGGAAACGGCAGCGATTTCCAACTGGCATCATCTGGCAACCACACGTTGCTCTCTCTCAACAACACGCCGCAACTGAAATATGTGTTCTCCACGCTGACGGAGCAGGCGGTGATTGACGGCATGACGGCGCAAAGCAAAACCACAACGCGCAGCGGCAAACTGGAATGGAAGTATGCCGACTTCACAACGCTCAACAACCGTCCCTTCCCGACGACCATGAAGTGTGCCGTCACGGGACTGGGCAAGAACTTCGGATTTTCCCTCACGCTCAGCCGCATCGACCACGCAACGGGATGGGAAGGACACACCAGCGTGTCGTCGAAATATACGCCCATGAAGGCCGACGACTTGCTGGGCAAACTCATCAACATGAAATAAAGACGCCTGTCTTATATAAGGAGGGCTATATAATGGAACAGCTATATATATGCTCCATATAGAACGCCCCATCAAATCTCGAAAGGAATGTTTCATAAAATCCATCTATTCTGCATCGCCACCTGTCTGCTGTGTCTCTTCTCCGCCACGGCTTCAGCTCAGAGCAGCAAGCGCATTAAAAGTTTGCAGCAGCAGAGCACAGCACTGAAAAAACAGATTGCTGATTCTGAACAACTGCTCCACACCACGAAGCGCGACGTGAAAACGCAACTCAACAACCTCGCTGTGATTAATTCGCAAATTCATGAGCAACAGAAGGTTGTTGAAGGATACCAAGCGGAGGTGACAACGCTGCAAGGAAACATCGCGGTGTTGCAAAAGGAACTGGATTCGCTGCAAACTGACCTCTCAACGTGTAAGCACAAATACCGCAAAGTGGTGTTGTATATGAACCGCAACCGCCTGCTGCAAAACCGGTGGACGTTTGTGCTCATGTCGAAAAACTTCCGACAGATGTACCGCCGCATGCGCTACGCCTCGGAATATACGAAGTTCTTGAGGGCGCAGGCTGAAATCATACGCAAAAAGCAGGAAGCGGTGACGGCGAAGAGCAACGAACTGCAAACGGCGAAACGCGACAAAGATGCGTTGCTGGGCGACGCCCGCTCACACCATCAGCAATTGGAGGGACAGAAGGCGCAACGGCAAATGGTGGTCAACGAACTAAACAAGAAGCAGTCGGCCCTGCAATCGACCATCGCACAGCAACGCAAGAAGCAACAGAGACTCGATGCGCAAATCGACCGCCTCATCAAACAAGAAATCGCCGCCGCTGAAGCACGCCGCAAACGCGAAGAAGCGGCCAGAAAAGCAGCGGAGGCCCGCCGCAAGCGCGAAGCGGAAGCCAGGGCTAAGGCTGAAGCGGCCAGAAGGGCACGCAACAAGAAGACGCCAGCTGGAAAAAACAAACGGAGTTCCTCAAGCAGCGCCTCCACACGACGAGGAAGCACCCGCACAGAGACACCGCGCTATTACGAGGAAGACAATGTCGACCGCACGGTTTCTTCGGGATTCCGCGCCAACAAGGGACGCCTGCCCATGCCAATCACTGGCTCGTATGCCGTGACAAGTCGCTATGGGCAATACAACGTGGAAGGGCTCTCTGGCGTGACACTCGACAACAAGGGCATCAACCTCACGGGAAAACGCGGGGCGCAGGCACGCTGCGTCTACAACGGAGAGGTAAGCACGGTGGCCAACATAGGCGGCTCATACATCGTCATCGTGCGCCACGGCGATTTTTATTCCGTTTACAGCAACCTCGCAAGCGTCAGCGTCCGTAACGGACAAAAAGTGACCACCCGACAGACCATCGGCACTGTTGCCAGCGACGGCACAGGAAACGCCACGCTCCACTTCCAGCTGCGCCAACGCAGCGGCGCCTCGGCCAACCACATCAATCCGCTGCCCTGGCTCGCCAGATGAGTAATTGGTGACCACCAACTTCTAAAAAGAGAGCATAGCATGTCGCTTTGCTCTTTTTTTTATGCATATAGCGTCAATTTGCATAATATTCCGTATCTTTGCCCCCATCTAAAAAAACAACACATGAAGAAAGTTGATAAACTGGATTTGAAGATACTTCAAATAATATCTCTCGACGCCCGCGTACCCTTCAAAGACGTGGCAGAAGTATGCGGTGTCAGCCGCGCAGCCATCCATCAGCGCGTTTCGCGCCTGTGTGAAGCCGGTGTCATCACTGGCTCTGGCTATACGGTCAACGCCAAGCACATCGGCTACAGCACCTGCACTTATGTGGGCATCACGCTCGAACGCGGTTCGATGTACAAGGAAGCAGCAGCCGAACTGGTGAAGATTCCTGAAATCGTGGAATGCCACTACACCACGGGCAACTACACGATGCTCATCAAGCTCTTCTCGCGCGACAATGAACATCTCATGGAATTGCTCAACAACCGCATTCAGGAAATTCCCGGCGTGGTGTCGACCGAAACCCTCATCTCGCTCGAAGAAAGCTTCTCACGACAAGTGCCCATCATCGTGCCAACAGCCGACACCGACGACGACATGAAAGCGGCGCTCGACTTCGCTGAAGAACTGAGAGGAAAGGTGCGCGACGACATGGACGAAACGGTCAGCGTGCCGGAAACGAAACGACGCGGACGCGCCGCAAAATCGGAATAACCCAAATAATTGGTATATCTTGTGATGGACTCCATCACCTGCTGAGGTGCAAGCCCGCACAGAATATAAGGGGTGGCAAACACTCCCCTCGTAATCTCTGCAGGGCTTGCGCTTTGTTTTAGGGATGTTTTGGAAAAATCTGGAAACGCCCGCTCAAAGAATAATGGAAGACTTGCATCGGCAACCATTCCTCCCCCTCTTATTTTTCTCCTTTACAAACCATACGATAAAGCAATAGTTATGAACTACGAAGGACTCCTGCTCGGCGTGGCCACTTTTGTGGTCATCGGCATCTTCCACCCCATCGTCATCAAGACGCATTATTATTTCGGCACTCGCCCGTGGTGGGTGTTCCTGCTCCTTGGCATAGGATGCGCCGTGGCGGCGCTCTTCATCGCGAGCCTCTTTTGGAGCGCCCTCTGCGGCATCGTCGGTTTCTCTTCGCTCTGGACCATCAAGGAACTCTTCGAACAGGAAGAGCGCGTCAGAAAGGGATGGTTTCCCGACAATCCGAAACGGAGGAAGAAACAGTAACTCAGCAATGGCAAGCAGTTGATGTGAATCTGCTTGAACATCTGTTTGAATCTAAGCAACAGCCATGAATCATTTTGACTTTATCAACGAATACCGCGCCGTGACGAACCATTATCCCAACCACACGGCGCGTCCCGTCATCGGCATCACGGGAAACATGGACGCACAGGGGGGATGCTCTCTGGCTGAGGGATATTTTCGTAGCGTGGAACAGGCGGGCGGCATACCCATGATTATCCCGGCAACGGAAAACCGCGTACTGCTCACCACCCTGCTCGACCGCATCGATGGCCTCCTCCTTTCTGGCGGAGCCGACATCAACCCGCTCTGCTGGGGCGAAGACCCGCAGGAAGAACTGGGAGAAATCAGTCCGGTGCGCGACTATTCTGAACTGCTCCTGGCACGCCTCGCCTACGACCGCAACATCCCCATCTTGGGCATCTGCCGCGGCATCCAAGTGCTGGCAGTGGCGCTCGGCGGAAAGGTGTTCCAAGACATCAAGAGCGCCCAACCGGCCGACACACCGCTCATCAAGCATTCGCAAAAGGCGCCGCGCGGACTCTCCACGCACTTCATCACCACGGAGGAACACTCAACGCTGCGCAGTCTGCTGGGCGAAAAACTGGCCGTCAACTCTTTCCACCACCAGGCTGTCAGCGAGGCAGGACCGCACCTGCACGTGACGGCACGCTCTGCCGATGGCATCATCGAGGCGGTGGAGAGCAACGAATGGAAACCCATCATCGGCGTACAATGGCACCCGGAATGCTATGCCAACGCTTCCGACCGCTGCATGGCGCCGCTCTTCCGCCATTTTGTCAACAACGCTGAAAACTTCCGTCAGGCGAAGAGCCTGCACCACGACATCGTCACCATCGACTCGCACTGCGACACGCCGATGACTTTCGAACGCGGTGCCAACATCGCAGCGCGACGCGATGACGTGCTCGTTGACCTCCACCGCATGACGGAAGGGGGCCTCGACGCGGTGGTCATGGCGGCCTATATCCCGCAGGGCGAACGCTCCGTGGAGGGACTGGCGGCGGCAACGCTCAAGACCGACGGCATCATCCAGCAGGTGAAACACATGGTGGAACACAGCTACGGCGCACGCCTGGCATACACGCCGAAAATGATTTTCGGAAACAAGGCTGCCGGACAGAAGTCCATCCTCCTCGGCATCGAAAACGGATATGCCATCGGACGCGACCTCTCCAATCTGGAACGCTACCGCCGTCTCGGCGTCATCTATATGACGCTTTGCCACAACGGCGACAACGACATCTGCGATTCGGCAAGGAAGTCGGAACGCGAACACGGCGGACTGAGCGACTTCGGCCGCGAAGTGGTGAAGGAAATGAACCGCATCGGAATGATGGTCGACCTCTCACACGCCTCCGAAGAGACGTTCTACGACACCGTCGCCCTGAGCTCGCAGCCCGTCATCTGCTCGCATTCTTCCTCACGCGTGCTCTGCAACAGTCCGCGAAACCTCACCGACGACCAGCTGCGCACCATCGCTGCCCGCAACGGTGTCGCACAGGCCACCTTCTACCACGGATTCCTGCGCGAAAACGGCGAGGCAACGCTCATCGACGCCGTGCGCCACATCATGTATATGATTGAAGTGGCCGGCATCGACCACGTCGGCATCGGCTCTGACTTCGACGGCGACGGCGGCGTGCGCGGACTCGCCTCGGCAGCCGATTATCTCGTGCTGACGCAACGCCTCATGGCCGAAGGACTCACGCAAAAACACCTGCGCAAACTCTGGGCTGGCAATTTCCTCCGCGTCATGAGCCAGGTGCAATATAACGGATTTTTGAAATTATAAAAAACGCACATGACCATCATCAAACATTTTGCCCTCTGCGCCATCGGCCTTTCAATGTCCCTGGCACTGGGCGCCTGCAAAAACAACGGGACGGCGGCCAACGAAAACAACGCCGACGAACCGCTCTGCGCCGTGAAATTCTCGGCCGACTCGGCATTGGCGAGCATCAAAACTCAATGTGACTTCGGCGCACGCGTGCCGGGAACGGAAGCCCATCGACGCTGTGCTGACTATATCGTGGAAAAGCTGAAAGGCTACGGACTTGAGGTGACGGAACAACCTGTCACCGCCAAACGCTGGGACGGACAGATGCTGCACGGACGCAACATCATCGCGGCCTATAACCCTGATGCCTCGGAGCGCATTCTCATCACGAGCCACTGGGACAGCCGCCCGTGGTGTGACGCCGACCCCGACTCCACGCTCCACCGCAACACGCCGGTAATGGCGGCCAACGACGGAGCAAGCGGTGTGGCGGTCATCATCGAACTGGCACGCCTCTTGAAGGAATTGAAACCGGCCGTTGGCATCGACTTCGTCTGCTTCGACCTGGAAGACTGCGGCGCCCCCTATTGGGGAACGGGCGACGACGAAGGACGCGACTGGTGTTTGGGCTCGCGCCACTGGGCCGAACAGGCGTCAACGGCGGGCTATCGCGCACGCTATGGCATTTTGCTCGACATGGTGGGCGGCCGCGACGCGCGATTCTGCTTTGAGGGCTTCTCCACACAATATGCCGAACCTGTCATGCACCGCATTTGGAACACGGCATCACGCATCGGCGCGGGAAACCTGTTCCTGAAACAAGACGGCGCCTATGCCACAGACGACCACGTCAACATCAACCAAATCGCTGCCGTGCCAACGGTTGACATCATCCCCTACATCGCTTCTTCGGAACATTCCTTCGGCAGCACATGGCACACGAGCCACGACACGCCAGAAAACATCTCTTCAGAGACCCTTCGTCTGGTGGGACAGACACTCGTGCAACTGATTTCGGAGGAACAATAATACGCAATTTTGAATATGACAATCAACGAACAACAAGACGAAGTCATCGAAGAGTTTTCTGAACTCGATGACTGGATGGACCGCTACCAGCTCTTGATTGACCTGGGAGAAGAACAGGAACCGCTGCCCGACAACGAAAAGACGGAACAAAACCTCATCGACGGATGCCAAAGCCGCGTGTGGTTGGTGTGTGACGAGAACAACGGCATCCTCACTTTCCGCGCCGAAAGCGATGCCCTAATAGTGAAAGGCATCGTGTCGCTGCTCATCCGCGTGGTGAGCGGCCATACGCCACAGGAAATTCTCGACGCCGACCTTTATTTCATCCGCGAAATCGGTCTGACGGAACACCTCTCCCCCACGCGCAGCAACGGTCTGCTGGCCATGATTAAGCAGATGCGCATGTACGCGCTGGCGTTTAAAACGAAACTCGCAGAGGCGTAATTCCTCTGGAGCTGCCCACAAACAGGCGGTTGTACTTTCAATGTAAAGTGCAACCGCCATTTTCTTTGCTTGAAGCCCCATGTCTCTCCCAAAAGTTGCCCGATTAAGAAATATTGGTGTCCGATAATGGGGATTAAGACTTGTCAGCGCATCTGGGACGAGGTACGCCCGCGTCTGGGACAGCGTTCGCTGCGCGAACATTCGGTGAAGGTCTGAGGCGAAGCACTGTAGCTCACTTTGCTTGCAAAGTGAGGGGAGACGAATATTGTGGCGGCCAAACACGGCTAAAAATCCAACAACGTCATGCGCTAAAGCGTTAGTCATATTCACTACGTGTTCGTGACCCTCACTTTGCGAGCAAAGTGAGCTACAATGCTGGCGCCGCAACAGACGATTATGCGGGCCAGCGCAAAACTCCGCTGCGAGGGCGCTGCTGACAATATTTATATTCTATCTTGAACACCCTAAAGTAATGCGTCGGCCTGCAATCTTACTACTTTTTAGCGAACGCCCTCCTGCGTTCGATTGCGTTTCGCCCTACGTTCGATTACATCTCGTCCTGCGTTCGGTCGTGCCTCGTCCCGCGTTCGCTAAAAAGTATAGGGACTGAAGCGAGAAACACGCTTCTGCTACCGACATCTGCGGTTTCGGGAAGATACAGATGAAGAGGCGGCATCGCAATCGTCATGCTATTTGGTCAAATACCATGCAGAGATTTTTCAAGATTTTGAACGCCCTACCTGAAAGCGCCACTTCGTCTCTCTACCAACCGAGGCCGCGTTGCTGTTTTTCCCGCAATACCCTCCTTCTAATATATCAAAAAGCTATAAAATCCCGTTATTTTAGGGCTTTTTAGAAATACTTACCATTATTTGAAAGCACATTGCGCAATCGACAGGAACAAAATTATTAATTTTGTGCTAATTTATTTTACGCCTAATCATTAATCAATACAAGTACAATAGCCTAACAAAGACGAGAGCGATTGTCGATTGTTCCGGCAAGGGCACGATACCCCGTAAAAGTATGCTGCCTATATGGCATCGCAAACAAAACTTCGTGCCGCCGCCAAGGACAACGCGACCGTTTTCACCATGAGAAATACAACTCAATCATTGCTGCCGATGCAAGCTTTTTTGAAAGTCCTAAATTTCCATTTTAGTAATAGTGAAAGAATAAGTTAGGACTTCACATGATTCTGTCGGATGATTTGGCAGGATACAAATCATCCGGCGGAATATTGCTTCCACCACCATTAAAGACGCATACGGGCTGTCTTCTTAAATTCACCCCAAAAACTGCTGTTCAGGCGAGCCGTTTAGCCATGCTTTTGCGTATGACTGAAACGTGTTGGCCCATATATTTCGCAAACAGTTGCCAGCGGTTAAGCCCCCTTATTGGGTTTTCACGTACTTCAAAAACTAGACTTGGCGGCAATCCATGACCGCGCAAGATTATAACTAACCAATTTTTCTAACCAATCTTCAAACCTATCTAATTACCGTATGCGTAAAAAACGATTAATTCTTCTCGTGGCATTAGGGTTCACGGCCTCTATGCAGCTCGCAGCCCAATTGCCAGAAGTCAGTACGGCCGAAAACCCCAAATGGTATTACATCCAGGTTCTTGGCAGCGACACCCGTGTCGGACGTGTCTTCACCGCTGAAGGAAGCAAAGTGTATGGCCGCGAAATCTCCGCATCCATTGACCCCGACGTGACAAGCAAACAGCTCTGGCGTTTCGAAAAGAACGCCAATGGCAGCTACGTCATCGTCAACAAGAGCACAGGCCTACAACTTGACCTGGACTACGATGCCTCCCAGGAAACTGGACACGCCGCGCTTGCCAAAACCGCCAGCGTAACTTTCAAACTCAACAAAATCGGCGATTACTATCAGTTTGAAAGCAGCAAATCTGCTCCAAGCACTCCAGCCGCCGAGCTATATCTCCATCAAGGAAACGCTGGATATGACTTCCTTATCATCACGGTTGACACGACCTGGGGAAGCGGAGACAACAGCAAATTCAGCTTCAAACCATTTGTTGATTATAGCATTGAATATTCCGACGACAAGACGGAAACTTATTACCAACTCACCAACGCCTCCAAGGATTTCAACGGACAGGTCATCAAAGAACAGACCTCCAACGAAGACAGCGACGACGCTACTGCCAGCGTGGTGCTCGAAGCGGCAGACGAAAGCGATGCCAGCACCCAATGGCGTGCCGTGGAAACCAAAGAAGGCGTACAGTTTGTCAACCGTGCCACCCAACACCAATTGCAAACGCTCCCCGAAGTTTTCGGTGCTTTCAATATCCTGCGCACTGGCACCATCGTGGCTAAAGGCAATGCCTGGACAGCCATTTATCTCGGCAACGGACAATACTGCTTCTCAGCCACTGCCACCGACGACAACGTGACACGCTATCTTGGTGCCAACACCGACAACACCGCGCCAGAGAAAGCGCCCAAAGACGAAGACCTCGTTGGCTCGGCCTTTGCCTGGACCTTGAAGAAGGTGGAAACGATTGCCACTGGCGTTGACGATGCCACATCTCAAGAGAAACCGGCGGTGAGCGTCAAAAACGGTGTCATCCGCGTGAGCGGAAAGGTCCCCTACACCATCCACACCCTGAGCGGCAAGCAAGCTAAGGCCGGAGAAAAACTCATGCCTGGGGTTTACCTCGTCACCATAGGCGGCACAACCACAAAGGTTCTCGTCAAATAGCCATTGATTTTTCCTAAATGTCCCCAGCGAAGGAACCTGACATATTCCGCGCGGGACATAGCAATTTTAAAATTTCAAACATCTTGATAAAAGAATGAATAGAATCTATTCTACCATCATAGGCTGCGCGATGGCGGTCGCTGCTTCCGCGCAAGTGGTGCTCGTCACGTCGGCCCCTCGTGAGGGTGCCTCACACTTAGCGGTTGACCAATCGGCCAACAATTTGCAGTTCACCTCAGCCGAAGGCCAAAAAACCGTATCGGTCAACACCAATTTGAAATACGCTCTCAACACAGGAAAGGCCCAATGGTGCACCACCACCATCAATCCCGATGGCAGTTTCGCCGTAAAGGTGGAAGCCAACGCGGGAAAGGAAGCCCGTCAAGCCACACTCAACCTCGTGGCACGCGACAACAACAGCCACACCTATGAAATAAGCCAGCTCGGTTCGGCTCCCGCCATTCTGAGCAACGCCCAAAAGATTACGCTCTCTGACAACGCCACCGACTTCACCGTCACCCTGACCACCAACACGGAGGTTGACGTGAAGACACCGGAATGGATCACCACCAGTTCGTCGAATAAAGACGGCGACTACACCGTCACTTACAGTTTCAAGGCCACCCAACTGGCACAAGCCGCCACCAGCCGCACTGACAACATCACCGTCAGCGACAAAGCCGGAAAGGCAAAGAGCCTGACCATCAGCGTAGAACAGTCGTTTCGCGGCTATCCCCGCTTTGCCGTCATCTCCGACACCCATTTCGGAAACAACGTCGGCGAAGGCCCGATGGTTAAAGTGCCGAAGGCTTTGAAAAACCTTCAGAACTGCGGCGAAAAGCTCGACGCCATCTTCATCTGCGGCGACTTGACCGACTGGGGAAACCCCGACCAGTATGTCAAGTTCAAAAAGGTGTTTGACGACCGCTCCATCATGCCGGCCGACCTCCCCGTCTATGTCATGATGGGCAACCACGACAACTATGCCGACAACGCCTTGAAGAACTACCTCGTTCTCAACCAGCCCTACCATCAGCTCATCGACATCAAGGGCTATCCTTTCATCACGACGAGCATGGACGGCGGAAGTTGGAGCGACTATGCTCCCGAGGAAATCCAGGCCTTGGCCGACAACCTGGCCCGCGCCGCCAAGAACTATCCTGGCAAACCCATCTTCGTGTTCACCCACGTTCCGCCGACCAACACGGTCTATGGTTCTTGTCAAGGTGAAGGCGGCTGGGGCACCAACGTCTACGACAATGTGCTGAAGAAATATCCGCAAGTCGTTCTCTTCGCCGGACATTCTCACTTCCCCTTGGCAGACCCACGCTCCATCGACCAGACCAACTACACCACCATCAACGATGGCAGCTGCACTTACAGCGAAATAGAACCGGGCGTTGTCAACGAAGGTATCCACCCAGCAAAATACGACTACGTCACTGAGGGTTGTATCGTGAATGTCGACAAGGCCTCCAACGTGGAAGTTGAACGATGGGACACTTACACCAACGAAGAAATCCTGCCACGCTGGTATATCAACGCGCCACACGATGGTAGCCAGTTTGTTTACACGAAGGCCCGTAAAGGCGGCGACGCTCCAAAGTGGGCCGCCGACAGCAAAGTGGAGGTGACGAAGGTTGAAAACGAAGGCTGCACCGTCAGCTTCCCGCAAGCCACCGATGATGAAAACGTTCACCACTATGTCATCGAACTCGTTGAGAAGGGCAGCGATGAAGTGCTTGCCAACCACGGCATCTTCTCGGGCTACTATCTCAATAGCCGCGCACCGAAGTCTTTCACCGTTCGCTTGGAGGGCATTCCCAACGGCAAGACCCTCACAGCCCGCGTCAAAGCACTCGACTCCTACAAGAACGTCTCTGAATACATCGTCAGCGAGGCCTTCACCACCACGAAATATGTGCCTTCGCCAGATGCCAAAATGCCGACAGCCGACCTCTTCGACATCCAGTTTGGCAAAAACGGCACTGCCACCGACGCTTCTGCCAACGGCGTGAAGGTGCTTCATGGCAACTCCCTCCCCAACACTTCGCTCAACGAAACGACAAACCGCTACGTGGCCTCTTTCACGGGCAGCAACCAGTGTTTCTACCGCGTGAACTACAACGATAACGAGAAAATCAAGAACGCCTTGAAGAATGGCTTCTCGATCGAAGTAAACTATAAGCCAAACACCACTGGCAATGTCTGCCCGCTGAGCGCCCAGGAAGGCGGCGGCTGTGGCATCGAACAAGCCTCGGGCGGCCTCATCCAATTCTACTGCCACGTTGGCGGCGGCTATAAAGTGCTCAAGAGCACCGTGACGGCCGAAGTCGGCAAGTCATACCACGTCGTGGCCGTATATGACAAGAAAGCCCAGAAGACCCGCATCTTCGTCAACGGTTCTCCCGCCGGCGAAATGGATGCCAAAGGCGACTTCGATTTCCCATCTAATGAAGCAGCCCACTGGTTTGCCATCGGTGGCGATGCCCACACCAGCAGCAATTGCCAATATGCCCTCGAAGGTGAGATTTCCGTAGCCCGCATGTACACCAGTGCGCTCAGCCGCGACGAAGCTTACCTCCTCTACGAAGATGCCACTGGCGCCAACTACCACCCGTCGGCCGACGCCAAGAAGCCGACGGCCGACCTCTTCAACCTTGAATTTGGCGACAACGGCAACGTTTCCGACGTCTCCAGCCGCCACATCAGCGTGAAGACTGGCACCGAAGCACCCAAAACTTCGCTCAACGAAACCTACAACCGCACACAGGCCACTTTTGCCGGCAGCAGACAGAGTTTCTACCGCGTGGACTATGCCAACGATGAAACCATGCAAAAAGCCTTCAACAATGGTTTCAGTTTCGAAGTGCTCTACAAGCCGACCAACACGAACAATGTCTGCCCCATGAGCGCCCAGGAAAGCGGCGGCTGCGGCATCGAGCAGGCTTCAGGCGGTCTCATCCAGTTCTATTGCCACATCGGCGGAAGCTACAAGGTACTCAAGAGCAACGTAAAGGCCAAAGCCAACCACTACTACCATGTGGTGGCCGTCTACGACAAGGATAAGGCCCAAACACGCATCTATATCGACGGCGAACCTGCCGGAGAAATGGTCGCAGAAGGCAGCTACGGTTTCCCTCCCAAAAAGGAAGCCTGGTGGATTGCCGTCGGCGGTGATGCCCACACGAGCGAAAACGCCCAATACAACCTCTCTGGCGATGTGGTCATCGCCCGCATGTACGGAAAAGCGCTCAATCGAGACGAAGCCTTCCTGCTCTTCAAGGATGTAGTCAAGAAATAACCACAGTTTTCTTCATAACATAGTCATCCCTACCCGTGTATTACCATGCGGGTGGGGATTTTTCAATATTACTTACAATGTGAAACCACCCACCCCTGCCGCAAGCAGCCCCGCGCAACCAATAATATTCGTTAAACCCTAATTATTTGGGGCGTTAAACAATACAAATGTTGTAATTTTGTACGAATTTAAGGCGTATTCTGCCCTTTTGAAGCCTGCTCTTTCTCGCGAACGCAGAGAAGGAGGGGAACGGACGGAAGGAAGCGCCACATAATCAACAACATGGCAAAGAATATTAGGAAACGCAGCGGACTGCTCGGCACCATCTCCGCCTGCATCAGTTTGACAATGGTGCTCATTTTGCTCGGCACCGTCGTGATGTTTGTCACGATGGCAAGAAATTTCAGTCAGTCGGTGCGTGAGAATTTCACGGTGGAAGTGTTGCTCGACGACAGTATCTCCAACCAAGAACTGGCCCAGTTGAAGACGGAACTTCAGCGCATGCCCTATACCAAGCAGGTGAATTACATCTCCAAGGAGCAGGGCACGAAAGAAATGATGGCCGACCTTGGCAGCTCGCCCGAAGAGATGCTCGGCGCAAGTCCGATTCCGGCAGAATATGAGGTGTTTCTCAAAGCCGACTACACCAACCCCGACAGCCTCGCCCGCTTCATGCCAGCATTGGAGAAGAAGAAATGCGTGAAGGAAGTGGTCTATCCCGTTGACCTAATGAACACGATGACCAACACCATCCGCGTGACGTCGACCGCCCTACTTATCGTGGCCGGCCTCTTCATCTTCGTGTCGTTTGTGCTCATCAGCAACACGATGGGACTGCTCATCCACACACGGCGCTTCTCCATCCGCACCATGAAACTCGTGGGGGCCAAATGGAGTTTCATCCGCCGTCCGTTCATGCTGCGCGGCCTGCGCATCGCCATTGTTTCGGCCCTCGTGGCGGGAGGCGCCCTGATGGGAGCCATGCAAATGTTGGTGCAGTTTAACGACAACAGCCAGTTTGAAATCGTCACCCCGACAGTGATGTGGCTCACGCTGGGCAGCGTGGGAGCCGCCTCACTCCTGCTCACGCTTTTCTGCACGTTCGTATCGGTCAACCGCCACTTGCGCATGTCCGACGACAAACTTTTCACCAAATAAAATAGGCTTATTAGTAATGGTGAAAGAATAAGCGGCTTATATACACCCCGCCCATTATCCACTGCAAACAAATATCTATCAACAATATGAACAACAAGAAAGTATTTGCTTTCGGCCGCACCAATTTCATCCTCCTCACCATCGGTATGGCCATTGTGATTCTCGGCTTCATCCTGATGTCGGGAAATGGTTCGGACGAAACGCAGTTCGACCCCTCCATTTTTGATGCCCGCCGCATCAAGGTAGCACCCATCGTCTGCCTCTTCGGCTATCTCTTCATGATCTTTGCCATCGTGTTCAAACCCAAGGACAAGCAGATTGAAAACAACGAGACGAAAGAAGCATAATCACCCCTAAGGAAGGACCACGACACACGAAAGATATGCGTGTCGCTCTGCCTTACTTTATACTCAGAACAAAAAATGGATACACTTGAAGCCCTTGTCCTCGGACTCATCCAGGGTCTCACGGAATATCTTCCCGTGAGCAGTAGCGGCCACCTCGCCATCGGCTCGGCCATCTTTGACGTTGACCCCGACAAAAACATGATGTTCACCGTGCTTGTTCACGTTGCCACCGTGTTGAGTACCCTCGTTGTGCTCGGCGGCCAGATTTGGAAAATCCTCAAAGGCATGTTCTCTGCCCCCGCAGGCGGCCAAGGCCTGGCTTATTTCAATGAAGACCAGCGCTACGTGCTCAACATCGTCGTTTCGATGATTCCCATCGGCATCGTTGGCCTCTTCTTTAAAAAGCAGGTGGAAGCCATCTTCGGCAATGGTCTGCTCATCGTTGGCTGCTGTCTGCTCCTGACGGCGGCCTTGCTGGCTTTCTCCTATTATGCACGTCCACGCCAAAAGGAAACCATCTCGCTGCGCGACGCCTTCATCATCGGTATCTCGCAAGCATTTGCCGTGTTGCCTGGCTTGAGCCGCTCTGGCAGCACCATCGCCACTGGTCTGATTCTCGGCAACAAGAAAAGCAGCATGGCGCAATTTTCTTTCCTCATGGTCATCCCGCCCATCCTCGGCGAAGCCCTTCTCGACCTCAAAGAGGCACTTGAAAAGGGCGTAAGCGAGGCTTTCAATGGTCTCTCCGTGAGCGCCATGATTGTCGGTTTCCTCGCCGCCTTCATCTCCGGCATGGCAGCCTGCAAATGGATGATTAACATCGTGAGCAAAGGTAAGCTCATTTATTTCGCCTACTATTGTGTCGTCGCAGGTGTCCTCACCATTGTTCTCCCACTCATCTTAGGCAAATGAATTTCTTGACCGGACAAACTCTGCCCTTCGACAAGCCACTCAACATGACGTCGTTTCAGCTCGTGGCGAAAGTGCGCTGGCTGATTTCGCAGGCCATGGGCGGCAAGAAGATAAAAGTGGGACACGCCGGCACGCTCGACCCTTTGGCCACCGGTGTGCTCATTCTCTGCACGGGACGCGCCACGAAGCGCATCGAAGCGCTGCAGAGCGGCGTGAAAGAATACATCGCCACACTGCGTCTGGGCGCCACAACGCCCAGCTTCGACCTCGAGCACGAGATTGACCAGACTTACCCCACGGAACACATCACGCGTGAGGACGTGGAACGCGTTCTCACCACTTTCGTGGGCGAAATCATGCAGGTGCCACCTGTGTTCTCGGCCTGCAAAGTGGAAGGCAAACGCGCCTACGATCTGGCTCGCATGGGACAGAAAGCAGAAGAGGTGCAGCTTAAAGCCAAACCGCTGCGCATTGACGAAATCGAACTCCTTGAAGCTGACCTCGGGGGAGAGGCACCCAGCATCACCATCCGCGTGGTATGTTCAAAAGGCACCTACATCCGTGCCTTGGCACGCGACATCGGCGAAGCCCTCAATAGCGGTGCGCACCTCACGGCGCTCAGAAGAACACGCGTGGGTGAATATGGCGAAAAGGACTGCTTCACGCTGGAATCGTTTGAGGAATGGTTGGCTCAGCAGGACGTGGAAACGGAACTGCCTGCCTCCTAAAGAAAACGTATAACCTTCTGGCTGGAAAGGAGCAAATCTCACTTCCCGCTGGCATTATCAGAGACTATAAAAACAATACAACGATATGAAGTTATCCCAATTTAAGTTTAAACTTCCACAGGATAAAATTGCACAATATCCTGCGCCGCACCGCGACGAGTGCCGTATGATGGTGCTTCACCGCAAAACGGGTGAAATTGAACACAGAATGTTTAAGGACCTGCTCACCTATTTCGATGAGAACGACCTTTTCGTCTTCAATGACACCAAGGTGTTTCCTGCCCGCCTCTACGGCAACAAGGAAAAAACTGGCGCCTGCATCGAGGTGTTCCTGTTGCGCGAACTCAACCAGGAATTGCGCCTCTGGGACGTGCTGGTTGACCCTGCACGCAAAATCCGTATCGGAAACAAACTTTATTTTGGAGAAGACAATTCCATCGTGGCCGAGGTGATTGACAACACCACCAGCCGCGGACGCACGTTGCGCTTCCTCTACGACGGCGACCACGACGAATTTAAAAAACAGCTCTATGCCCTCGGCGAAGCGCCTATCCCTCGCTTTATTGGCCGTCCGTCGGAGCCAGAAGACCTCGAGCGCTTCCAGTGTATCTTCGCCAAAAACGAAGGTGCGGTCACTGCGCCGGCAACGGGTCTGCACTTCTCACGCGAACTCATGAAGCGCATGGAAATCAAGGGCATCAACTTTGCCTACATCACGCTCCACTGCGGCATGGGATGCTTCCGCGAAACTGACGTGGAAGACCTCACGAAGCACAAGATGGACTCTGAGCAGATGTTTGTGGAACAGGAATGCTGCGACATCGTCAACAAGACGAAGGAGGAGGAACACAAGGTGGTGGCCGTCGGCACAACCGTGCAACGCGCCCTGGAAGCCTGCGTGGGAACGAATGCACGCATCAAGGCTTTCGAAGGATGGACCAACAAGTTTATCTTCCCGCCCTACAACTTCACCGTGGCCGACGCCATGCTGTCGAACTTCCATCTCCCCTACTCTACCATGCTGATGCTTACTGCCGCTTTTGGCGACTATGACTACACCATGCACGCCTATAACGTAGCGCTCAAGGAAGACTATAAGTTTGGCCCTTACGGCGACGTGATGCTCATCATCGACTAATCTCAGACAATCCGCGGCATGAAACTATACATCGGATTTGGAGCCAATATCGGCCAACGCGCAGCCACTATCTATGAGGCCATACGCCAGCTCGGAGAACGCATCGGACCGGTAAAGGCCTGTTCTTCGCTCTACGAGACAGCGCCGGTGGGCTTTTCTTCGCCCAACCGCTTTCTCAATGCGGTGGCTGAATTCGACACGACGCTCTCTCCAGAACAGCTCCTGCTGGTGACGCAAGACATCGAGAAGAAACTGGGACGAAAACGCAAGAGCATCAATGGGGTCTATTGCGACCGCACTATTGACATCGACTTGCTATGGCTGGAAAATACGGCCGTGTGTACGCCTGAAATCACATTGCCACATCCACGCATGACGGAGCGACGTTTCGTGTTGGAACCGCTGCATGAAATTGCCCCCGAACTGGTTCTGGCGAAGGGCGGCCCAACGGTTAGCGAACTGCTGAAGAATCTCAGCGCCCTGCGCATCAGGCCGGTGGGCAACTCGCCGGAGGAATGTGAAGAGGCTGCCACGGCGCTCAACCGCCTCATGCCTTCGCTCACAGAGAATTACACGGCACTCAAAGCGGCCGACGTGGCACGCATGCTCTCCACCGGACTAACACGTATCTATCTGGGACGCGACGAGTCGGGGAAGGTGCAAGCTGGTGCCACCCTCGTTCTTTGCTGCTCGCCAACGGGATGCAAAGCATGGATTGAAGATGTGGCCGTGATGCCCGATTGCCGCCGACGCGGCTACGGACGCGCCATCATCCGCTTCCTCATTGCTGAAAGCCAACGCCTCGGCGCGAAATCACTCAATCTCACGTCGCAACCCAAACGCGAAGCGGCCAACGCGCTCTACCGCAGCGAAGGCTTCGTGCTGAGGGAAACGAACGTCTATAGATGGCAAGAAAAATAACCTTACAACGGGGAAGTGGAGCACGACTCTGCTTCCCCGTTGATTGATTTTCATATCCCGCTTTTTTACTGGGGTGAAACCATACCAAACTATTAGCACTGGGTGGAATTTTTAGAACCACCCTAATACCATTACTCAACCAACTGTCAGCCAATGGGCTTATTTATCAGAAAACCATTCAGCCTGCTTCAAGCAGAAGCCAGCGCCAGCGGACAGGGCACACTTCGCCGCGTGCTCGGCCCCATCGGCCTCGTGGCCTTCGGAGTCGGTGTCATCATCGGCGCCGGACTTTTCTCCATCACCGGAACCGTAGCGGCAAGCTACACGGGTCCAGCCATCACGCTTTCGTTCGTCATCGCCGCCATCGGATGCGCCTTTGCCGGACTCTGCTATGCCGAATTTGCCTCGATGATTCCCGTGGCAGGAAGTGCCTACACTTATTCCTACGCCACTATGGGCGAGCTCATCGCCTGGATTATCGGATGGGACCTCGTGTTGGAATACACCGTGGCGGCCATCACGGTGAGCATCTCGTGGAGCCAATATTTCACGCATTTCCTCTCCTCCGTCGGCATCAACCTGCCGCATGAACTGACGGCGTGTCCGTGGGACGGCGGCATCGTCAACCTCCCAGCTGCCGCCATCGTGGTGATTATGAGTCTCTTCCTCATCCGCGGCACGCGCGAGAGTTCGTTGCTCAACAACATCATCGTGTTCCTGAAAGTGGCGGTCATCGTGGTGTTTGTGGTGATCGGCTGGCAATACATCAACAGCGACAACTATAGTCCTTATCTCCCGCAAAACACTGGCACACTGGGCGAATTTGGCTGGAGCGGCGTGTTCCGCGGTGCCGCCATCGTGTTTTTCGCTTTCCTCGGCTTCGATGCCGTCAGCACCGCCGCACAAGAGACGCGCAATCCGAAGCGAAACATGCCGCTCGGCATTCTTCTCTCCCTGCTCATCTGCACTGTGCTCTACATGGGCTTCGGCCACGTCATGACTGGCGTGGCACACTATACTGACTTTGCCGGACAAGAGGGCATCGCCCCCGTGGCCATCGCCATCGACCACATGGGAACAGCAGGCGCCGATGGCACCATCATTCCGGCTTATCCTTGGCTCAACAAAGCTGTGGTGCTGGCCATCCTCGTCGGCTATTGTTCCGTGATTCTCGTATTGCTCATGGCGCAAAGCCGCGTGTTTATGTCCATGAGCCACGACGGACTCCTGCCGCCCGTCTTCTCGAAGATACACCGCCGCTTTCGAACGCCGGCCGTCAACAACCTCATCTGCATGACGGCCGTGGCCTCCCTCGCCGCCTTCGTCCCTGCTGGCATGGCTGGCGAAATGACGAGCATCGGCACGCTCCTGGCGTTTACGCTGGTATGTGCCGGCGTACTGATCGTGCGCAAGACCATGCCCCACGTGCCACGCACTTTCCGCACGCCTTTTGTGCCCTTCGTGCCTGTAGCTGGCATCATCACATGTCTCTGTCTCATGATATTCCTGCCTGCCGACACTTGGATACGTCTCGTGCTTTGGATGCTCATCGGCCTCGACATCTACAGTCATTATGGCATACGCCACAGCCATCTGGAACCGACAGGCGAAAACGGCACGGAACGCCGCGGCGTCACGGTGCTCAACGCTCTCGGACTGGCGCTTTCCGTGCTCTGTGTCATCACGGGATTCTGGCATCAGCAAACGGCAGGATGGGCCACCGACAAGACGATGCTCGTCTTGGCCATCCTCATCGGCTTCGCCCATTTCATCTACTTCATCCTGCGACTCTGGCACCACGCCAGCCCGCGCGGATAATTTTTTCATAATTACTTACTCAAAGAGCCGACAAACGCCTGTGTTTGCCGGCTCTTTTTGGGTTTGCTACAGAAATTTCTGCCAAGATGTCTGAGATACGAAGATTAAATCGTAAATTTGAAGATGGTGCGGATTTCTGAAAAGGATTTCTTACGCCTACTCCTCCCCTACAAACCACACACGATACAACAACACAAACTATAACCAATGAAACACGTTCTCCTTTCTCTCTTCTGCCTCGCCCTCTGCCTTCCCATGACTGGACGCGACAGAATTAAGGTAGCCTGCGTTGGCAACAGTGTCACCTACGGCTACGGACTTAAAGACCGGGCACACGATGCCTATCCGGTGCGCCTGCAAGCCATGCTCGGCGACAAATATGAAGTGCGCAACTTCGGACACAGTGGTGCCACGCTCCTCACTCAGGGACACAACCCCTACGTGAAACTGCCGGAATTTCGCGCCGCGCTCGACTTTAAGGCCGACCTCGTTGTGATACACCTCGGCCTCAACGACACCGACCCGAGAAACTGGCCGCACCACGCCGACGAGTTCATCCCCAACTACCGTGCCCTCATTGATTCCTTCCGCGTGGCCAACCCGAAGGCGAAAATATGGATTTGCCTCATGACGCCTATCTTCCACGACCATCCACGCTTCGACAGCGGCACGCGACTCTGGCACGGACTCATTCAGCAACGTATCCGCCAGATTGCCGCCACGGACAACGTGGGGCTCATTGACCTTTATACGCCACTCCACAGCCATCCCGACCTCTTCCCCGATGCCCTGCACCCCAATCCAGAAGGGGCGCTGATTTTGGCGAAGACGGTGTTTAGCGGACTGACGGGCAACTATGGCGGTCTTCAGTTGCCGGCCACTTACGGAAACAGCATGGTGCTGCAACGCCAGCGCCCCATCCGCATTCAAGGCACAGCCAACGCTGGCGAGAAAGTGAGTGTGAATTTCCACGGACGCAAGGCAGATGCCGTCACCGACAACTTCGGCCAGTGGAGCGTTTCCTTCCCCGCTGAAGAAGCTGGCGGCCCCTACAAACTGCAAGTGAAGGCCCGCAGCGGAGAAAAAACGCTGAGCGACGTATGGGTGGGCGAAGTGTGGCTTTGCTCCGGACAGTCGAACATGGAACTGAAACTCTCGCAAGTACTGACTGGCAAGGAAGACATCGCCGCTGCCGACACCTGCTCGCGCCTGCATTTCTATAACATGCCCTCCATCGTGCCCACCTACGCTACGGTGTGGGATTCGGCACGCCTCGATTCCATCAACCATCTGCAATATGTGCTCCCTGGCAACTGGCAACGCGCCAACTCCAAGGCCGCTGCCCATTTCTCGGCCATTGCCTTCAACTTCGGACGCATGCTTGCCGACAGTCTGGGCTGCCACGTCGGACTGATTTCCAACGCAGTGGGCGGTTCTTGCACGGAAAACTGGATTGACCGCGCAACGCTCGAAAAGGAATTTCCAGCCATTCTCCGCAACTGGAAACACAACGATTTCATCATGCGCTGGGCCCGCGAACGCGCCGCCTATAACACGCAGAAGGCCACTTCGCAACGCCAACGCCACCCCTACGAACCGGCCTATCTCTTCGAGAGCGCCATCCTGCCGCTTAAGGGCTACGACGTGCGCGGTGTGCTCTGGTATCAAGGGGAATCCAACGCCGACAATATCGAAGTCCACGAGCGCCTCTTCCCAATGCTTGAGCGCAGTTGGCGCGAGTTCTTCAACCAACCCAATCTGCCCTTCCATTTCGTGCAACTCTCTTCCATCGGCACGCGCCCATCCTGGCCGCATTTCCGCGACAGCCAGCGCCGCATGGCGGAAACGCTCCCCAACACCTATATGACTGTATGCTCCGACCTCGGCGACTCGCTCGACGTTCATCCTCGCCACAAGCGTGAAGTGGGCGAACGCCTTGCCTTCTCTGTGCTCAACCGCACCTACGGCCATAAAGTGACGCCCAACGGTCCGCGCTATCAGTCGATGAAGATTGACGGCGATACCATCGTTCTCCACTTTGCCGATGCCGAAGGAATGCGTGCCGCACAGGGAACGCGCCTCATCGGTTTTGAAGTGGCTGGTGCCGATGGCATCTATCATCCTGCCGAAGCCACCATCAAGAACAACACCGTCATCGTGCGCAGCAAAGAAGTGAAACAACCCGCTGCGGCCCGCTATGGCTGGCAGCCCTTCACCCGCGCCAATCTCGTCAACGCTGCTGGTCTGCCGGCCTCAACGTTCCGAACGGCAGCGTGGTAAGTAAAAAATTATGACATAACGTACCAAACAAAACAGAGGGGATTTCAGTTTTTTCCTTACGGCTACCGTAAAAACACCACTGAAATCCCCTTTTCACCTTCACTGACCATGTCCTTTACCGATAACTCCCGCAGATGCCTGCGATGGATGCGACGCTTTCGCCACCGCCGTGGCTATAACATCCATTCGCCCTTTGCCTTCAACCTGGTGACGGGCGTCATCTATGAGCGCGGAGCCTATTACGCCTACGACGACCTGAGAAACCTACGGAAGACCGTCCCTTCAAAACTGCGCGAGCGCGACGACCGCTTGCTTCTCCGCCTCATCAACGCCTCGATGGCCAAAGAAGCCCTTGTGATCGGCGATGGCCTGCAAATGCAAACAGCCTATCTCCGCGCCGGACGTCCCTCTTGCCTCTTCCGCGAAATTACCACTTCCGACCTCCGTACTTCGAAAGGCAATGCCCTAAAGATACATCCCGTCAAAGTTGACTTCCTTTATCTCGACGCTCCTTTGGAACTCTGGCCTTCGGCATGGAAGGCGGTGCTGTCTAAACGCGGAGAGAAAGCTTTCTTCGTGGTGCGCGGCATCCACCGCTCCAAAAATGATTTCGCTGCCTGGCAACGCCTCACGGAAGACGCTGCCGTGCGCGTCTCCTTTGACCTCCACGACTTCGGCATCGCCTGTTTCGAAGCCCGCTTCAACAAAGAGAACCATCTCATCAACTATTTTTAGTAATGGTAAGTAGGTGGTCAATTGTCTACCATTAACTTAGGTCTTCCCACATCTATATTTCCTCAAAGCCACAAACACATGAATGCACTCGTCAAGACACAAACCATAGCCCTCAATGGTCTGACGGCTTTGCCCGTGAGCATTGAAGTCAACACATACAATGGCGATACCTCCATCATGGTCGGACTCCCCGACAACGCCGTGCGCGAGAGCCGAACGCGCGTGATAAACGCCATCTTCAATTCCAAACTCAGGCTAAGCTCCAGCGCATTTGTGGCAAACTTCGCACCGGCCGACGTGCGCAAGGAAGGAACGGGCTATGACCTCCCGTTGGCGGTCGGCATTCTGGCCAGCAACCAATACATCACCTCCACCCTGCTCGACAAATGCTGCCTCGTTGGCGAATTGGGCCTCGACGGTTCGCTGCGCCCCATTCGCGGTGCCCTCCCCATCGCCATCAAAGCCCGCGAGATGGGCTACGATTTTCTGGTCGTGCCACAGCAAAACGTACACGAGGCAGCGGTGGTCAACCGCATAAAGGTCTATGGTGCCAACCATCTGCTGGAGGTGGTTGACCTGCTGAACGGACACCCCACAATCCAACCAGTGGAATATGACACGCGTGCCGAATTTTACGCTGCCCAAAGCCAGTCGCCCTACGATTTTGCCGACGTGAAGGGACAGGAGCAGGTGAAACGTGCCTGTGAGGTGGCAGCGGCAGGCGGCCACAATCTGATTCTCGTGGGAAGTCCGGGATGTGGCAAGAGCATGATGGCGAAACGCATTCCCTCAATTCTGCCGCAGCTCACACTGGCGGAAAGCCTCGAAACGACGCAGATTCACTCCATTGCCGGAAAAATTGACGGCAACACGTCGCTCATCTCGCAACGTCCCTTCCGCAGTCCACACCACACCATCTCCGACGTGGCACTCATCGGCGGTGGTGCCAACCTGCAACCGGGTGAAATATCACTGGCACACAACGGCGTACTCTTTCTTGACGAACTTCCAGAATTCAACCGCTCTGCCCTCGAAACGTTGCGCGGACCGCTTGAAGATCGCGAAATCACCATCTCACGCGCAAAATACACCGCCACACTCCCCTGCTCTTTCATGCTCGTGGCTTCAATGAACCCTTGTCCCTGTGGCTACTATAATCATCCCCACCACGAATGTGTCTGCTCGCCAGGACAAATCCACCGTTACCTCAACAAAATCTCTGGTCCGTTGCTCGACCGCATTGACATTCAGGTGGAAGTGATGCCTGTGGCCGTTGAAGAACTGGCCACGGCGCCGCGCGGCGAAACGAGTGAAACCATCCGCCAGCGCGTCATCAAAGCGCGTGACATACAGACCGAACGTTTCCGAAACATTCCAGGTATCCACTGCAATGCACAAATGACTGCTTCGCAACTCGAAACCTTCGCCACGCCCGATGCCGAAGGCGCCCGCCGTCTGGCCTTCGCAATGAAGTCGCTCAACCTCTCCGCCCGTGCCTACGGCCGCATTCTGAAAGTGGCCCGCACCATCGCCGACCTCGACGCCAGCGAAACAATTCTGCCACAACACATCGCTGAAGCCATCGGATACAGAAATCTTGACCGCAGCGACTGGGCAGAGCGGTAAGTTGAAGGTAAAAATTAACCTAAATTATAACAAAAAGGGATGCTACCAAGAGGTTCCATCTCAAAGAAAAAATGCAAAAGCATTGCATAAGGAGAAGTTGCATCAAATGGTTCTATAATATCTCAGCAATGCAGGCGATGAAGGTGCCAAGCGAGATAGTAAGTAGGTGTTCAGAATTAAACTAATTTTCAACACCTACTTATATACGAATATCTCAAAGATGTGCTACCGCAAAACAAGACGGAAGAGCAAAAACTTCGCTATGTAGGCAGACTACTAGTAGAATTAAATGAAGAAAAACAGATAGACAGAATAGGGTTGAAGAGGATATTGAGAGACTACAATCGGTCGGTTTAACATAATCCGACCGAAAATCCACAATCCGACCGAAAATCCGACCGTTTGACAATGCTCCGACCGAAAACAGCCTACCTGAAAGGTGATTTTGCTGACGCCAAAGGTCAAACAACTGATTGCCCCAAGCATCTGGTAATGAATCGGAAACAAAAAAGAAAGCTCTGCTTGTTCTTGCGGCTCTTGAAGCGTGGGAAACCGACAGCCTTGGTGTTGCGGAAGAAATTGGTATAGGCTGTATCAAGATTGCGCAAAGCACTCTGCAAGGACTGGGAGTTGACTTCTGAAAGCCACTCATGCTCCGCCTCCAGCTCGCTCTTCATCAGATTGGTCATATATACGTTGCCGAGCGTTTCCTTACGTTCCTTGTATGCCGTGGTCTTCAGATCGAGTGCCCAGTTATAGACAAAGCGGCAACAGCCGAAGGTCTTTGCAAGTAAAACCTTCTGCTCATCTGTCGGATAGACTCTATATTTGAATGTATTATTAGTTGATTATCAGTATTATACACTCTAAACGGCAGAAAAGTGTCCATATAGATTCTGATTAGATACGAAAAGGTAAAGATTTAATATTTTTTACCTTCTATTACACCAAAATTACAAATAATATAGGAGATGTGGGGTGATAGTTAGTCATTCTATATATCTATTATTGCCACAGTGGTTCGTTTTCCCAACCAAAAGGAAAACCCAGGGCAGCCTTATCTACTTCTGGAAATGTAGCAAAAAGTCTGTTCATCTTATCAAGCATATCGTTATTTGGAGATATAATGTCAAGAAAGTACTTGATGATGCACATATCAAAGTACACTTTCAAAGGATCTGTCGGCAAGGTAATCCAAGGACGTGACATTCTGATTGGCATGGTAGCACGAATAGAGAATACCCTATTCCATACACGTGCATGATGACAACATGAGTTTCTTGTTACAGTGATAATGGTAAGCCAAGATTCAAAAGGTGCAACTTGCAAGCCAAAAGACTGTGCAATACGCTTCTTTATCTTCTTATTCTTGATGTTAGAATAAACATTGGTGATCACACCAAATGGCAATATCTCGGTCAGCATCCATGAAGGTGGGTACTGATTGGTATATGTCTCTTTGAAATGGTTGATGAAATCCTCCTTTGTATGGTTCAGCTCATCTTCTATAAGACGTATAGAGCGATTGAACTTGGACGGATTTGAGAAATTGTTGGCATCTGTCATCCAAAAAGGGTTGCCTGTCATTTCCGTTCCAAAGTTCACGATTGCACAACGCACTGCGACCTCTATCTTTTCAATTTCATTGAATAAAAGTAGGCGTAGCTTCTTGTCAAAGCGATACAACATCATAACCCTACCGAAAGTTACTCCTTGCTTGAATAGATGTTGTTCCTTGGGAATAGAAAGCAATGGGTACATATAGGCAGACAAACGATAGTAACCGATGTGGGAAAGATAATGCAGAGCCTTTTCCTCATCAGTTATCTCCATACCTCTTGTTTTGAGAAGCTGCACTAACTCATGGGGTGTGGAATATGTTTTTATAAACGGAATCCTTGTTGCCATATACCCATAAAAACAAAAACGACCCGCACATTTGAGCATCGTTGAGAGGCTTGGCGGGTTCTCGTGCCGCAAAGATACAAATAATCATTGATAATACAAACTTTTTTAGCAGGAAAAATCACGCAAAAGTGGAATTCTTTGATATATTTATATTTAACAATGTTAAATCAGACCTTAATATCATACTTTGCCAGCCAAACAAAGTGGTTTTCAAGGTAAAAGTGTTACATTTGTAACGTCTATACCCATACCGGAAGCCTCGATGGGCAGAGGTTGGGCAGACATATATACATATAAGGCGTAACTGTACGCTTTGGTTTTGACGCAGTAAGAATCTGGCAGTTCGAGCAAAAGTTGTCAAGAACAAAGCAACGGGAACGCCTCATGAGGTGTATTGTATACAGCCCTCATTGGCTTCGAGCGATTTTGTCGTTCGTTGTCAAGAGTGCTTTCTTTATACATACACAGGCGTGGGGCTTTCGGCGTTGCTCGTTTCGACAACTTGGGCGATGCCAGAGCCTTTACTGCGTGGAACGAGTGACAGGATTGGCTCCACGTTTTCATGTATATATACCAACCATTATTAATCATGCCAATATGGTAGCCGTTGGCAAAGAAGAGAATTAATTTATGAGACGCTTATTGAGAATTTCTAAACTTCAAGACTTTTGTATGTGCAATGGCAGGGTCATTCCCCATCTATTGCATCCATGCTCCAATAATCCAGATTTTAGATCTTTCCATTGTGCCGATAAGCGACATGATGATTCGGAGACAATAGATTTCTCTCCGAAAATGGAAACAGCACAAGCTACAATGGTTGGAATATTGACGATGAGAGGTTATGTTATCGAGTATTCTGAGGGTAATTACATTTTCTGCACTGAAGAAGAATTGGAATATTACAAAGAACAAGATAAAAAAGCTCAATTTGAATATGAGACCAAGCAACGGAATAACACATCAGAAAATCCTGCTCGGCCAAATGGTGTGAAAATTACAAGGGATTGTATGGTGATAGAATATCAATCATACAAAACATGCACAGAATATCCAGTTCGGATGTCCATAGCTAAAGCTAAAGGATATTTGACTCCTCCATACATTTTCGGGGATAGCTCATATACTGAACTTCTATGTAAAGAGGATTGCATCTTTTGTCATTGTCCTTTTTATGCACGAAATTTGTTTGATGAATTAAGGCATAATCATAGAAATGATTATGACGAATGGGTAATGGAATATTTCAAAGATTTCAAATAGCCACATTAACATTTGAATTTATTTAAAAGTTAATATAAAATAATATTTTTAGATTATGAGCAAACTATATATTATCTGTACAATTCTATTTTACTCTTTGTTTATTGGAGTAAAAGTACATGCTCAATATGCAGGAGCAAAATACGTAAAAGGTCCATCTCCCAAGATGGAAATCTTGCAAGTTGATAATCGTGAACTGAGCACAATGGTGTATATGGCTTACACAACTCCAGATGCCGATAATTGGAACGAAACAAGCAGTTGGATGAATTTTAGAGACAAAACTTTTATTCAAGTAGAAGGCTCGTCCAAACAGTATCATATGATATCTACAATAAATATGCCCATAAATAGTGAGGCAGAGAATAAGTACATGATGTTTGACAGAAGAAATCAACGTCATCAATTTATCCTTGAGTTTGAAAAGATTCCTGAAGGAAAATCTTTTGATATTATTGAGGACGTTAACAATCCTAATGCATTTAATTTCTACGGCATCACATATACGCCTACAGATTCTAGCTCTTATGTGGATGTTGATGAGTTTATCGCAGGTTATCCTGTAAAAGAAATGGGAAGGTACGTCGTAAAAGGCAATACGGTATCATATGTCAAATTTAAAGATGTCGTTGTTAATATTACACCTTTTTTGGCGAAACAATATGGAAAATACTATAACATAAATATTTGTGTTCAGAATTTTTCCAAGAAAAGCATTTTGTTTAACCCAAACAACATCAAGGTTGAAGGTTACAATTTTAAGGTCGATAAAACAAACAACACCTATATACCACAACAAGTTGAACTTCAATTGCTCACATATGCAGAATATGACAAAATCGTAAAACGCAAACAAAGTTGGAATAACTTTTGGGTTGCTTTGGGAGAGGGGATGGCGGCGTATGGTGCAGGACACTCTACATCAACAACCACTTACTCAGGCAGTGCATATACAACAGGCAGTGCTCATGCTTATGGTTATGTAGGTAACACCTATGGATATGCAAATGCTTATGGTTCTTCTTATACAACAACTTATGGGCAAAGCACAACGAGAACTTATGATGGCGCAGCAGCATATGCCGCCCAACAAAGAGCTAACGAAAATTATGCGAACTATGCAAATAGCCAAAGTCAAATAAGACAGCAATTAGGCGATGGCTATGTAAAAATGAACACAGTACCATCAGGGGCTGATTATTCTGGATATTTCAATATAAAATACAAAAAAATTACAAGAATGTCCCTTGAAATCATAATAGATGGTGAAGTTTATCCATTCACATTTTAAGAACTTTCCAGCCATTCTCCTTCATTATATAAGAGAATGGCTGGTCTCGTTATCTACTCAAGCCTTTTCGCTTCATAGGCTTCATTATCTTTGTCGCCTGTCGCAAGCATCGTCTTATCCATTCTATCTCATCTTCTTCCTTCTCACGTCCCCAATCCTTGGTATCGCTACCGCCACCTCCTTGGCTTTCTGCAAAGTTAGTTGCCTCGTTGATGTAGCCAACATACAGGTACATAGCACAATAGATAATTTTGTAGCCATAATTGATGAAGCCCATTGCGAAGCTATCGTCAAATAGGCTGCTATCGTGAATGCTCGTCATACGTGGATAGATGTCTGCTATCTCTGCCAACGCCTTCATGCCAGCCTGCGTCCAAACTTTCCCCTAAACTGAAAATTTAGGAGGCAAATGCGAGTCCCTATAAAATTTCCACAAAAACTTTTTTAGACAGCCTTTCCCCACAACAAAAAACATGGAGGCCAAACGCTCAGGGCTGTTTGGTCTCCATGTTTTTATTTTAGGCGTACTGAAAGGGATTTCAAGAACGCCATTACTTATCATTTAGCGAATCACCTTTTCTCCGTTTCCGTTGATGTAAACGCCTTGCTGCACGGGCTGGTGCAACTGTCTTCCTTGAAGGTCGTAATAGACGTTGGAAGGAGCGGCAGAAGAAGTGTTGACTTTGTTGATGGACGTTGAGATGTTGAGTTTCTCAAATGTCCAGATGCTGGCACCCCATGCAATGGGCTTGAGGATAACGTTGTTGGCCCAGCTGCTGGCATTGACATACCAACTGTAAGCACCAGAGGCAGAGATGATGCGGATACCCGTCTTACCCTCGTCGCAAGTGTGCTGATCGAGCTTCCATGAATATTCCTTGCCCAAGAGGATGTTCTTGGTCTCGGCATCAGAAGCTGGATAGGCTGGTTTGTCACCCACCTTGCTGAAGATGCTCACCGTGCCATCGGCATTCTTGCGGATGCGCCATTGATAGGCATCGGTGTTGTTGCTCATCGTGCGAGGCTGCACCGTGTTGGAAGTGGAAGCCATGGCCAGATAGTTGGTGAAATAGGCGTTACGCAGGTTATAGTAGTAACCTTCATCCAGCGCGTCGAGCACAGAGGTACGTGGCATGGCCACAAACTGTGCGTAGAGCGCGAGGAATTTGTCGTATTCGCTGCGAAAAACAGCGCCCTTACCAATCAGCGCCTTGGCCGGCGCGATGATTTCATCGCTGAGCAAGCTGAGGGCCGCTTCTGTCGGTTCGCCCATCTCGCCCGGTTTTGCGTTGTGCAAAACGGTTTCACATTTCTCAACGAGATGCTTGAGCATGAAGGTGAAGTCTTTCACCTCAACAATGCGCCATGTGCCCTGATAGCAGAGCGCAGCGTCAGTGCCGCTCTTGGCATAGCCTGTGCAGTCGGCCGTGAGGTATTTGCCGCCAGAGGAAATGTTGAGCACGGCAGGAATGTAAGTATACTGTCCGCTGGCTTTAGTGGCGAGCGCAATTTTCATCACACTGCCATTTGCCGTCAGCGTCATATTTTCGGCATTGCCCGCCGGCATGGTCAAAGCCTTACCCGTGATGACGTTCTTCACCTTATAGCCACCCGTCACGGCTTCAAACTGCCAGATTTCTTCTGGTTCATATTGCTTCGTATAGTGGAAGCGCACGTTGTTGTCGCTGGCATAGAGCGAAGAACCTTCATATTTTGCCTTGTAGTAAGTGGAAGCAGAGAGAATCTGATAATATTTTCCCTCTTCCGGCATCGTGATGTCAGCCTTCTTATATTGGCCGACAGACGCTGTCAGGGCAGCGAGTTTGTCGGCATTCTCCATGTCGCCCTTCAAATCGCTGAGCGCCTCCGTCATTGCCGTTTTCTTGTCGGCGGCAGGCAGACCAACGTAATCGCCAGCGGCAGCGATGATTTCCTCAGCCTCTTCAACGGCCTTTTGCGCCGCCGTCTGTTCGGGCTTCTCGAAATAATGAGTGGCATACGTCACGCCCATTTCGTCAAGCACGCTGCGCTGCGTCTGGAGGCGCATATAGAAGCCCACCCAGTTTTTCTTGGCAGCCGGCAACCATCCCGTTTCAGAGAGCGCCAGGAGGCGCGGGAAGAGCTGGTATTCGAGTTCCACACTGTCGTTGCACGTTTCAGTCCACATATTTCCCTGAACGCCCAAACAAAAGTCTTCACGTCCTGAGAGCGAAGCCACGGGGTTGACATTGTAGACGGTTTCCACGCTGTTGACCCAGTTGTCGCCCCATCCGCCTTGGTATTTCTCGTTGATGTCTCTCTGCGCCATCGGCACCTGCATCATGTCGAGATAGAGCGACTGGTAAGGCACCACGATGCTCTTGAAGCCCTTGTCGGCAGCCTTGGAACTCATGTTGATATTGTTCCAGGCCATGATGACGGGTTTCACCTTGTTGTCGGCATTCCAGTGTGAGAGGAGTTCGTCCCAAACCACGATGTCCTTGCCGTATTTTTCCTTCAGATAGAGGCCCAATTCCTCAACAAGCCACGACTGGAGTTCGTTGACGCCCGAGAGGCCCTTCTCCTTCACGCGGCGGAGACAGTCGGCATTGTTGGCCCACTGGTCTGTCGGACACTCGTCGCCGCCGAGGTGAATATACTGATAAGGGAACACCTCTGCCACGTGGCCGAGCACACATTTGAGGAAGTCAACCACTTCGTCCTTGCCGATGTTGAGCACGTCTTTCGAAATACCGCCGTCGATGCGCACGCTGTAAGACTTCGAAGGATCGCAGCTCAGTTCTGGATAAGCAGCCACGGCAGCCACCATGTGTCCCGGGAGGTCAATTTCAGGAATGATTTCAATGTTGCGGTCCTTGGCATAGGCCACTATTTCGCGCAAGTCGTTGAGCGAATACCACATGCCGCGACCATATTCCGTGTCGTCGAAGAATTTCGAAGCGCCACCAGCATTGGAGAACGAACCGGCACGCACGCTTCCCACCTCCGTCAAACGCGGATATTCAGGGATTTCAATGCGCCATCCCTGGTCGTCGGTGAGGTGCCAGTGGAAACGGTTCATCTTGTAAGAAGCCATCACGTCGAGCACGCGCATCACTTCAGTCTTAGAGAAGAAGTGGCGGGCCACATCGAGCATGAAACCGCGGTGGCCGAGGTTGGGTTTGTCAACGATTTCCACGTAAGGCAGCGTCCATCCGTCGTTTTTCTGCAACGTCTTGCCATAGATGGCCGCCGGCAGCAACTGCTTGAGGGTTTGCAGACCATAGAAGAAACCAGTGCTGTCGGCCGAAGCGATTTCCACGCCCGAGGCGTTGATGTTCAGTCGGTAAGCCTCGTGTTCGAGCGTCTTGTCGGCCACCATAGAAATGGCGCAGGCTGCAGAAGCGGGATTCACCTGAAGGTTGATGCCCAGCGTGCGCTTGGCCTGACTGGCAAATTCGCTGGCATAGCGCAGGGGAGCGTCGCCCGTTGCCACGATACCATCGATTTTCGAGAGGCTCAAAGAGCCATCGCCCTTAGTAACACTGGCAGGATAAGGCACCAAAGAGAGCATCTTGCCCATCTTTTCAAAATCCTCCTCGCTCACGAAGGTGAGCGGCTGGTTGGCATCAGAGCGGTCTTTCCAGAGTCCGAGTTTTTTACCCGTTCCGGCACCACCCCACTGGTTCATATACACGCCCAGATTAGCCTTCGGCGAAATCACGAAATCGCCAGAATAGTTGGCATTAGTCGTGGTCTGCCAAACGAAATATTTGTTGGCGTTAGGCGTTTTTCCGGCCTTGAACATACCTTCCTGCTTAGTCGTAGTGGTATAAAGCGTGAGGCCCGAACGGCTTGTGAAGGTATAGCCCGTCGTTGCCGACCCTTCGATTTTCCAGAATTGTGCGTCACGTCCCATCGGAATGCCCGTAAGCACTTCTTCGCCGTCGCCCTGCGCCGTGAGCACACCTTTCCCGTTCGACATCTGAACGAGATACCATGTCACGTCGTCGCCGACGCTTACCTTCGGCTTTTCTGCCGCCCACAGTTGCGAAATGGCAAGCAGGCAGAAGAAGCATAGCAGTAATGTTTTCTTCATATAGATAACTTTTAAAATGTTGATTGTATTACACTTGCAAATTTACCTTTTATAATTCAGACAACGAAAAAAACCTTGGATTTATTGTTGCGCGGGGAGGGAACTAAGTGAAGCGCGGCATAAACCACAAAAATCATACCAAAAACACCCATTTTCTTGCCGATACCGGCAAGAAAACATATCCTTGCAATAAAGAAATAACCATCCAAAAGCCTTCTACCATACATTCAAACTTACCGCGACCATTTCCCTGCAACCTTAAATTGGCAGACAAATTCTCCCCTATTATGGCATGATGATTGTACCCTGTCCCCTAATCACAAATTATCTACTCGCGGCCGAAGGTAGAGCTACTCGCGGCCGAAGGTTGCGCTACTTGCGGCCGCGAGTAGATAAGTAATCATACTTCCTCGTCTGACGAAGTGAACTACCGCTAAGCTAAAAACTTAGGGGTTTTCAAATGCGCTGGTTACTGCAAATCGCCTCTATTTACAGAAATGTGATATCCAAAGTAAAGATTTTCAATTATTTATTCTTTCGTCTAAATAAGATTTCCTACCTTTGAGGTCAATAATTGACAATTCTGTCAAAAGAAAGTCTATTGGTTTAATCTAACCTCTGAGTAATAACATTGGAAGATAACACCAAACAGCCTCCAACGGCTGACGCTTCATTGTATAATGGGCAACCTACTGACACAGGTCCATCGTGTCCAAGTGCAAGACTTACCTCTTGTACGCCCTCCATCTCAAAGAACAAAGGTGGGGTGTCGGTAGAGAATGTGCCATTTGAAAACAAGCAATGGTTTGTTCTGCGCGTTTCGTATGGGCGTATTATTAAGGCAAAAGCATTGGTAGAAGCTAAAGGACTCGAATGTTATGTTCCTTTACGATATAAAGAGGTAAGAAAGCAAGGAAAGAAGCGAATCATCACGGAGCCTCTTCTCCCCTCTTTTCTCTTTGTTCATGCATCAGCAGAGCAAGTTGATTCTCTTTTGCAAGATAAGAACATCAAGGCTTTTGAAAATAGAGCTTTGTTGAGATACTATTACGACCATACTTCACATTGTGAAAATGCGCCAACCAAGAATCCTCCTCTTATCATTGCCGATACAGCTATGGATAATTTCATCCGTTTAACCTCCATACATAATCCTTACATCATCCCTGTTACTTCGGATAATATCAAATATAAGTTAGAAGATGAAGTAGTGATTACAGAGGGTGAGTTTAAGGATATACATGGTAGAGTGACAAGGATTGCTGGGCAACAGAGAGTGGTGGTAGAACTTTTTAATGGATGCTTGGTGGCTACGGCGTATATACCAACAGATGCTTTGTCATTCTTAAAAATATAAAATCTCATAAAAATATATCAAAATGGTATACCAATACTTGCCAACCAGATTTAGGCAACCTTATGAAGAATGATAAATTGCTTGAAGCATGTCATGTCTGGTATTAATAATCCACAAGATTTACAATCAAACTTATCTAGTATTTTTTTTTACAACTTTCATTATGAAGCGCTTTGTTTTGTTTATTATAAGTGTTTTTACACAAATTCTTCTTGTAGCACAAACTCAGTTTGACTACATGGACGATGACGCAGTTGCTGGTGGTGCAGATAGAGCACTAAATGGCATAATAATTATTGCCGTCCTTGTGATTGCAGCGATTGTGTTGTTATTTATTATAAGTGGTTTATTAAATGTCTATTATTGGTTTAACCCAAAGGCAGACCCTGCATTTAGACATAAAATCGCAGCAAAGGAAAGGGAAAAAATAAGAGCCAAAGAAAAAGCCATTAGTGATAAGAAACAAGCCGTCCTTGATAAGGAGAAAAACAGACATAAAGATAAAATTGATCTTGGACTATCTGTTATGTGGGCAGACACGAATCTGTTTGCAATATCCTATGTGGATGAGGGTGAAAAATTTGCCTGGGGTGATAATAACAAACGGACACATTTCCGATATGCGGATTGTTTCTTGAACGAAAAGTGGTCATGGGATTTGAAAAAGATTCTTGGAAATGATGATTTATCAATATGCGGTATTAAAAGCTTTGATGCCGCAACATTTCTATGGGGAGAATGCTGGCGATTACCACAAATGCATGAAATAGAAGAACTTTTAGATAAATGTAAATGGGAATGGACTATTATTGACGGAATTAACGGATATAATGTAATAGGACAGAATGGTAATAAAATTTTCTTACCTGTTACTGGTGAGAAAATTGTAGATGAAAAGAAATCAACTGATACTGGATTCTATTGGACGGGAATAGCCAGTTCCGATCGCGATGAAGCAAAATATCTTTTCTTTAATAAGAATAATAGAATTGCGAAAGAAAATGGTCAAAGATGGCATGGAATGGCCATACGTCCTGTATGGTCACCAAAGAAAAAAACAACAGAGGAAATGTTATCACAAATAGAGGCAAATTCCTTGCCCCAAGAAAATAAACACATTTCAGAATATATAAAATATCGCTCTACTTTTGCGCTGACAGAAAAAACTAAAACGAGCGATGTCATGCGTGACTTAGCTACAAGAAAGATGTATAGTGCAGATGGAAAGAAACTACTATCGACTTGGAATGGTGCAGGTGGAATGGATGAGAAAATTGATATAAATCCGAGACCTGGTACACTGATTATATGTGACAAAGCTTATGATGACTATAATAACAGATTCGAAAAGGCAATAAGAATTCCTAATTCTGTTTATGCTATAGGTTACAATGCTTTTATGTTCCTTAGTCCACGTAATATGACAATTCCATTATCTGTAAAGTATATTACAGGCAATCCTTTTGGATCTCCATTTGGCTATTATAATAAAGTCTGTTGCGACACTCCATATTTCAAGATAACAGACGGAGAACTTCTTTCTGTTGACAAGACATTATATGTTGCAAATATAAATTTAGAAAATAAAATCAAAATTATCCCCCAAGGAGTTAGAATTATTGGTCGCGGTGCTATAAGTGGTCATAATGAAGTAGAGATTATTAAGCTGCCTAATTCTATTGTGGCATTAGCTGAAAATGCCATTTCCGCATGCAAAAATCTGACTGCTATTATCTTTGAAGGCAAAATAAGTGTTATAGAACCTACAGCCATTGTCCAATGTGAAAATTTGAAGGCTATCTTTGTACCAATAGGTCTAAAAAAATATTATCATAGCAAATTGCCGCAACAACTATCAGATCTTATAATCGAATTAGAAGATACGAGCATAAGTGAGGAAGAAATACTTCATAATATATTTGTTCTCGAAGACAAAAAGAAATCAATTGCTAATGCTTCTGAAAAGAATAACATTTTAGTCCCTTCTAAAGAAGATTTAGAATACATTGAGAACCTTAAGACTGAATATGGTCTAAGTGTTGTAACTCAAGAAGATTGGAACGAAGAAGTTATTGATTGGGGCGAAGCTGAAAATGAAGAACATGATAAATGGGATAGAGGGGAAGCCTCTTATTCTAAAAATGGGAAAAAGTTTCTTTCGTTTGAAGATAATCTTGAACAATATGCTCTAAAAAAGGGTGTTGAGATTCTTTGTGATAATTCGTTCTCTAATGGGTGTAGAAGCAAGAAAATCATATTACCAAATACTGTTAGAATTCTTGGAAATTTCGTCTTCTGGAAAACTGACCTTGGGGATTTTTCTATACCAGCATCAGTAAAGAAAATAACAGGTAATCCATTTGTGTCATGTGATGTCAATCTTACATGTAATTCTTCTGAGTTTTGTGTTATAAATGGTATTTTATACGATACTGCAAAAACTAGAATAGTATCGGTCATCAACGACATAAACAGAGTTATTGACAAGAACTTGATGACCTTTCCTTCTTCTGTTAAAGGAATTGGAAGATTTTCTTTCTATGAAATATCTTCGGGAGGTCCAGTTCAACTTCCTCCTTCTGTGATTTATATTGGAGAATCTGCTTTCGAGCATACTATTATAAGTCAAATAATACTTAACGACAAAATTGTTGAAATAGGGAAGTCGGCTTTCGCCCGGTCATATGTAAAAAGAATCGATATGCCAGATTCTGTTATACAATTGGGCGAATCCGCATTTGACTATAGTGAGAACTTAGAATATATAAGACTATCATCTTCCCTACAAACGATTGAAGAGAATACATTTAAGAATTGTGAGGAACTTAATCACGTACATATTCCAGAGGGCGTAAAAATAATAAAGAAAGACGCCTTTAAGTGGTGTAAGCAATTAACAGATATCTACTTACCGGATTCCTTGGAAAAGATTGAAGAAGGTGCATTTGACGGTTGTAGTTTTAAAACAGTTGTGGTTCCTAAGCAAACCGTTATCGCAGAAGGGGCTTTTATGGAGAACTGTCAAATAATAAGGAGGGAGTGAATCTTTGCTTGTTAATAGTTATTAATTTTAAAGATGGCTTTGATAATGAACAAACCTAATACAGAGATAAAGCGGTGGGGTATCGTTGTGATACAGTCACTGAATCCCAACGATTACAAAACAGGAGAAATCCTGTATCATGATGTTCTAAAATATAAAGAATATCATAAAAGAGAATCATTCTCTTCCTTTTATAATGTCAATTCCTCAGACGATTTTCGTTTGGCAGTACTAGACATAGAAAAATCATTGTCGGAAGGGGATATTCTTACCCTACAACTCGAGACTCACGGCTGTGACGAAGGTATCGGTTTCAATAATGGAGAAATTCTTAAATGGAAGGATTTCTACAATATCATTAGAACTCTTAATATTAAAACGGGACACTTGTTATTTGTTGTGATGGCTATGTGTAAAAGTATAGCCATGATTTCTTCGATAAATCCAGAAAAACGTGCTCCATACCGAGCGTTTATCTGTACAACGAGAAAGGTTACTTCTGACGAAATATACAGAGGCTTTCTTGCCTTTTACGACAAATACTTCAATTTACTAGATATTTCACATGCCCTCACTGCCTTGCAAAATGAAGTGAAGGATGATAATGGGGATTCTCCTTTTCAAGTATTATCTGCTGAATGCGTTTTTGATGAAACATTTAATTCTAATAGGAATATTTCTAGTCTGGTGGATAATCAGTTGGAACAATTAAACATCCCCATTACTGATTCAACAAAATCAATAATGGCTTATAACATTAAACTGTTACTGAGGAATTTGCATAACAGGTTCTACGACTACTATAATTTCAAAGACCTTTATTGATTTATGCTCGAACTCGAACTACAACAATACCTCCTCCACGAGTACCCACAAGAGAATGCTCGCTGCGAATGGAAGGAATATAAGAATCTGAAGAACTCGTTCTGTGGGGACGAGAAGGACGATGTCGTTTCCTACGTGTCGGCTATCGCCAACATGGAGGGAGGACATCTTGTGATAGGTGTAAAAGATAAGACACTCGAAATCGTCGGGACTGACATTTCAAGGCTCACCTTTAATGGTCAGCCAGCAAACACACAGTCGGCGACGTTTAAACTTACAGAGCAATGCACTTATCTGTCCTCGGAAAGTCTAAGCATAGAGGAATTTGTAACAGAAGATACAAACAAGCGAGTATGGATAATACATATCCCAAAGCACTTGCCTCGTCGTCCAGTCCTTGCCCACAAGAAGGCATGGCAGCGGATAGAAGATTCTTTGGTTGAAATGACTAACGAAAGGATGAGTGTCATCCTCGAAGAACCTATCTATACTGCAAAGGATTGGTCTGCAGAAATTGTACCTGATGCCACAATAGACGATTTGGATGAGGTGGCCATTGCCAAGGCTCGGATGATGTTCAAGAAAGTTCATAGTCGCATACCTGCGGAAGAAGTGAATGCTTGGAATGTCCAAACTTTCCTGAGCAAGTGTGGATTGACGAGAAACGGAGGCATCACCCGTGCTGCCATCATATTGTTGGGCAAATACGAATCAGCGTTCAAACTACGTCCTGCAGTTGCACAGGTTACATGGACACGCCGAGACAAGAATCAAGAAGTGGTTGACTACGAACACTTCATCGTACCTTTTATATTAACGGTGGACGAAATTCTATCAAAGATTGAGAATCTGACATTGCGTGAAATGCCAGGAGGTACGCTTTTCCCAGACACGATGAAGCAATATGACGACTACACTATTCGTGAGGCTCTTCATAACTGCATTGCCCATCAAGACTACACGCTTCAGCAACGTATCAACTTTGTTGAAAATCCTGGTTATCTGTATTACTCCAATGCTGGCACATTCATTCCAGGCACTTTGGAGAATGCTTTGAAGAACGAAGAACCTCAGGCACATTTCCGCAATGAATGTCTGTGTAGGGCTATGGTTGACTTCAACATGATTGATACAGTAAGTCGTGGTATCAAGAAAATGTTCAATGAGCAATGGCGCAGACATTTTCCTATGCCTGACTATGAGATTGACCAAATAAAGAAGAAAGTAGTTGTTCGCATCTATGGCAATGAAATCAACAAGCGATATACTGACTTGCTAAAGACAAACAATACTCTTTCTCTTTGGGATTGCATCTCGCTTGACGCAGTACAAAAAGGCCGGACTATTCATGAAGACGTTGCACAAGACTTGCTAAAACGTGGACTTATAGAAGGTGAGGCTCCGCATTACAACATTTCTTTGAGCGTTGCAAAAGACACGCATCAACTACCTTCTTACACCAAGACAAAAGGATTGGATAAGGCTAAATTGCGCCAGATGGTTCTTCAATATCTTAGCAACGCTGGTGAAGAAGGTGCCAAGCGAGATAGCATGTACGAATATCTAAAGGATGTGCTTCCACAGAATAAAACGGAAGAGCAGAAACTACGTAGCTTAGGAGATTTGTTGAAAACTATGAAAAAAGAGGACTTGATATGGACAGATGGACGAAATTGGTTTGAGAAATAAATTTCGTCGAAATCCAAATATTTCGTCGAATTTCGACGGATGACAAGGGATAATCCGTCGAAATTCATAAAAATCCGTCGAAATTCGACGGGCTTTATAGCGAAACAGTCCGATTAAATCGAATTCAAAAAGCGAAAGATATATGTTATTAGGAAACAAGATAAAGGAATTAAGAGACAAGCATGAGGTGCTGCAACGTCAACTGGCAGCATACTTGGAGATAGACACCCCAATGTTCAGCAAGATAGAACGTGGCGACCGTAGGGCAAAGCGAAGCCAAGTGATACTATTGGCAAAGTATTTCCATATAGACGAAAAGGATATGCTCACCCTTTGGCTTGCCGATAAGGTTTTGGATACTTTGGAGGGTGAATACGAACTGTGCCTTGATGCGCTTGAAACTGCAAAAGCCGAATTAACGGATGTTAATCGCTAAATCAAGCGTAAGATACATTATCGGATAAAATCTCGGAAGAGAACACTCCTCCAATCAATGGGAACTTTATGGAATCAAGTATAAATGATTCCATAAAGTTTCTTTTGATTTACAGCTACTTACGAAAAACGTGAGGCACACACCATCTGCATGCCTCACGCCCAAATAATCTATGTTTTATCGTTCAGCCTCAACCTGCTTCAGCATGTTGTTGGGAATCAGCTTCAAGTTCTTCAGTTTTGCTGCACCTTGCAAGGTGTCCGTCTGGACGGCAGGAGCGGCGCTGGCACCATTGCCCAATCCGTCGACCTGAATGATAACTTCAGTATTACCGAAAGTTCCTGTCTCCACAAAGTATTCCAAAACAAGGGAGAATTTGCCTGTCTGCTTGTTATACGTACAAGGGTATTCATCATAGCTTCCTCCTCTGTAATGAACGGCATCAGAAACAAACAAATCTCCGTATTGCGGATGAACTGTTATTTTCTGCTTTAGCACCTGACATTTGGAAGTCAAGGGGTCGTAGTCGATGATGAGTTCGCATTCGCCCTCAAAATTTTTCATTTTGAATTGGCCCTTACCTGTTTGCGACGAATAGCGATAGGAGATGGGCATGCGGCCTTTGAAGCCAAACAAACCGTCGGATGTCATGACGCATGTGCTGTCGCTCTTTGAAAGCGGCCATTCACTGGCATCGCGGCCGTCGGCCATCCATTCTGACATTGAGGAATACCACTTGCTGTCGAGCACGGCAGGACAGAATCTCGCTCCCTTGACGTCTTTCACGATGTTGCCTTCTGCGTCACATCCGGCAATGACCACCGTGTAGTAAATACCGGGCACGGGATTCGGAACTTCAATTGCGACAGAGTCTTTACCCGACACTTTCACCTTATAAGGCGCCAGGGCCACATTTTCCCATACGTTGCCCTGCAGCAGGGTGTCTGTCAGGAGCGCGATGTAAGCGCCGTCAAATTCAGAGGCGTCATACGTATAAGTCAACTTGGCAATATTGTTTTCCTTCTTATGGCTGGCCAGGTTGATGGAGAGATTGCGCGATGGACATTCGTAAATCACATCGTTACCTTTTCTATCTTTGTTGCACTCGACATTCACCACTTCGCCTCCTGCCACAGCCAAGGTAACTAACTTATATTCTACGGTTTTCTGAGGATAGGGAACCACAACCTCTTCGTATTTATTAGTATGAGAAAGGGCTACTTCCACGCATGAAGGCAGGGTGCCGGCTTCAAATTTCTTTTTGATGTCGGCTTCCGTTGCATATTTCTCCACCAAGGCGACATAGCCCTTTTCCACGTGTGGGCCGAAAGAGTACACTGTCTGCACTTCCCATTTGCCATCTTTGTTGACCACGGCATTGCCGCGCCTGATTTCCGCACTGTAGTCAGGATATCTGTACACGTCATAACTATTAATACTTTCATACGCAACGTTTCCATGACTGTATCCTATGCCGACAACGGCAAACTGGCCATAAACATCATACATCGGAATGTTCACCCAACCCGTGTCTTTGGCTGTCACGCCGTAGCTGGCATCGTATTTGAGCTGAGACTTGGCAGCTTCGGCCTGCGAAAGCGGCACACACACGAGGCGCACTTCGTCGAGATCGTTCATGTAAAGTTTGCAACGCAGATAGCTCTGTCCGCTATCAACCAATACGCTGGACTTGTTTGCCTGGTCTTGAGAGAAATGAACCAGCTCGGAGAAGGACGGACGAACGCTTCCATGCAAACGTATTTCCGTGGCCGACTTGCTGTTGACAACTTTCTGCACATCGCCGTAGGTCACGACCAGACTATTCTTCGGGAACATAACCACGCCGTTGACGAAACTTCCGTTTTGAACGGATTTCACCATCACCTGTTGGCCGTTGATGTAGAATCCAAAGGGCTGAAGAGGAAGCGTTGCCACTTCGCCGTCAAACTGGATACTGATGTCGGAACCATCATACATCATCGTGGAGTCGGCGAGTTGCGCAAACGGTTCTTTCAAAACGATGCCTTCATGGCTTTCTAATGCACAAGCGTTCACATCGATATATTCTGACTGCAAACCAATGTTGAAGAGTTCGTTGAAGAGGCCGCTGGAAAGGCGCACTTTATAATAGTTGTTGGTATCGTAAGAACTGCCTCCGCCTGGGGTGTAACGCCCTGAAGGGTCGGGGTTTTCCTGGCCAATGATATTCCATTTGTACATTCTGTTGGCCGACGACGGGAACACGAGGTTCATCCATGCCGGACGCGAAAGGGAGCAGCAAAGCTGCTGTGAATATGGAATGTATTCCTGGTCATCCTGGTTCGTGCGGTCGACGCCCATATCCAGTCGCTTATAGTCGAAGAAAGACAAGCCCTCGCCCCAGAGTTCAATGCGCTTCTGCTCAACAATCATCTTGATGGCAGATTCTTTAGCCACATCGTCTTTGTTCACCACGAGAGCATAGTTGGGCCGTCTGTATTTACTCATGAAGTTTTCAAGCAACGTCAATCCCTCTCTGACAGAGCTATGTGCCTTTGCTTCAGCCTCAATGAAATACATTTCTTCAACGCGCATCAAAGGATAGGCTGAATGCGAGCCAATGTTCATGTCCGTATAATTTCCCTTGTAAGGACGGAACTTCAGCGAAGCATATCTGGGAAGCGCATTGTAAACTTCATCCGACAAATGCGGCTCTTTGTTGCCGCTGTTTTCATCTTTCTTGAAAAGATTGATGCGGATATCATCTAAATCAATCCTCTTGAACAACGACGGAGCAATGCACACGGGAACCAATGAAGCATAGCCGAAAGCGGCTTCGTTGCTCATCCATCCACCCCAGTTGACATATCCCATATAACCGTCTTCCGACGGCTGCGCTCCCCACATCCATGAAGAAGGAGCCATGTTGTTGAAGCCATTTTCAAGGTCAAACATTTCCTCCTTTGTAAGCGGTTTTGCCCCGCTCTGGGAGATGGCCTTCCGAGCATATACTGCCGCTGCGGCATAGTCTTCTACCCACATGTTCAATCGTGCTTGCAATCCGTAAACGCAAGCCAAGTTGGGCAGGCGCTTGCTCTTGGGCTGGAAGTCTGAAAGGAAACTTCCCGCTTTTTCAAGGTCGCTGGCGATGAAAGCCTTCATCTCGTCTCTTGTGGCACGCTTCAGTTGGGGCACATCCTTTTCAGCGGTCTTCTCCGTGATGATGGGCACCGTCAAGTTTCTGATGTTCTTGCCAGTGTTCGACAAAGGCTTGGTTTCATAGCAATCCAAATATTCATACATGCGGGCGATGTCGAGATAATACAAGGCGCGGAAGGCGTATGCAACGCCGAGATACTGCTTCTGCTGATGGTTGGCCTTCGTTTCGTCAATGGCCCCGATGAGTTTGTTGCAGGCTGTGATGGCATTCTCATAGAAACGCCACATGTAAACGGTGGATACATTGTTCGCACCCATCTGATTTTCTGCCAAATTCTGAAACCAGTTGTAAACGTTATCCGGACGATAAAGGTCGCCCGTCAAGACGTCACGCATGTGCATGACAGCACCATAGCCAAAACCATTATGATAACTCGAATTTAAAACATAGTGCATGGCGTTGTTGATGTCGAGCAAATAGCGCTCGATGTCGCCATAGAACGTCATTTCCTCGCCGCGATACACTTTCACCTGGCCATCTTTATTCACCTTCACCTCCACCTGGCCCTTGTCGTTGTTCACGAAGTTGATGGAGTCGCCTTCAACCAATTCCACTCGCTTGCCGCCCAAATAAAATCCCAATCCCTGGGCATTTAGGCTGCCGCTGCCTGCCAGCGCCACGGCGAGCAGACAGATGATATGTTTTATCCTCTTCATTTTATCAACACTTTAAATGATACATTGCCAGCCTTCACAATGACTGTTCCCGACATTTGGCGCAAAGAAGCGGAAGCGCGTCCATCGCTGTCGGCCTTTACCTGCACGGCGGTCTTGCCGTCAAGCGTGTAAACAGCCACTTGTTCGCCTCCCTTGAGTCCGGCCACGTGCAAGACGCCGCCTTGGATGGAGAATGCAGGACGCGCGGTGACGGTCAGTTTCTCTTCAATAGAAGTCGGCACTCTGTGTCCGAACACGCCCATATAGTCGCGTTTTTCCAGCGAAATCTTATAGTTGGACGATTCCGACATCGGGATACTGAAATAACACTCATGCTGACTCACCTGGAAATAACTCTCCTCTTCCCATTTGCCTTCCGACTGCACAACGGCATATCCGTTGCTTACTTTCAACGTCGGATTGTTTGCCACGTAGAAACTATATAGTTCCTGATCTCCTTGCCACACCACCAACGCCGATTGGAAATCGTCGGCCACGGCGGGCATGACGGCCGACATGCAAAATGCCATGAGGGCCAAACAACGCTTTAGTAAATTCGATTTCATAATGATTTGTTTATAAGCAGGTCATCAAAATTATTCTTGCCACCTGCTTGGGTTAGACTTTCAGTTAATTAAAAAATGTGTGTCTGTATTTTATTGTGAATCTGTATATATTCTCGTGTGATGGTTTGATGAATCTCTATCTCTTACCAGGGTTTTTCTTTAGAGGAGTTGAGTTCTGAAAAAATTCTATGGAAACACCCCTTAACGTGTGATGCTGGCCTTCTGCGTTGCCAGCATCACAAATTTAAGCAAAACCCCACAAACAGGCAATACAAAAATTTACATTTTTACCATTTGGAAGTAATTTCCCGAGTTTTTTTACAGTTTGAACGTTTTTTAGGGGCGATGGGCGGATATTCGGCGAAGGTCTGAGGCGCAGCACTGTAGCTCACTTTGCTCGCAAAGTGAGGGGGACG
>ERZ791912.74-NODE-74-length-74007-cov-42.812013_pt1 | contig 74007 bp, 76 predicted proteins | sample MGYA00510141_ERZ791912 | MGnify/ENA primary metagenome ERZ791912 (study PRJEB30046, sample SAMN00792082) | human gut metagenome | study: EMG produced TPA metagenomics assembly of the A metagenome-wide association study of gut microbiota in type 2... | reverse complement strand
CATAGCAATAGATCATAATCCTAAGACGCGATATAGTGCAAGCACATATTCATATACAAAATTGCCTGAGTTCATTCCTCTCAAATCAATGGGAAAACAAATAGTTCGCTTGCGCGCACCTTTTCTCGCCATGGCAGAGCGAAAGCAAGCTTTCTCTGCCCATTTGGCTTAACGAAAACGTTCCATTAATTATGGAACGAATGATAAACCCTTCCGATTTTTATTTTTTTGTTCTTTATGAAGCTGTTCTGGAAGGAAATGAAACGAATGACGATTCTAAGTTTAGCGAAAGCGAACAAATCAGAGCTATAAGGTGTGTAAAAAAATGGCTGGAAAAACAATAATAGGCAAGTTCTTCTATTATAATTGAATCTACATCATTTCTCCTGTGCCGCATAATATAGTAGTAAGTTTACTCCGCAAGGGGTATTCCATTCGGGATGTGGCGAAGTTAAGTGGAAAGGACGTGAGTACCGTACAACGAGTGAAGCGATTAATAAAAGTACAATCACAGCAATAATACCATTGATTTTACGTTCCTTTCAAAGAAAGGGGTTGTGCAATAGTGGCTTAAAGGCTAAAAGCACTACCTTTGCAAATAATATCAAAATAGAGTATAATGGAAGGAAACAATATAACAGTAGATAAAGCTGTCCAAACCATAAAAGGGGCTATTTTGCGAGCTCAAGCACAGGCGAGCCAGTCAAGTAATGCCATACAATTGTCTTTATATTATGGTATAGGACGTTATGTGTCTATCAATTTACAGCAAGCACATTGGGGCGCAAAGGCTCTTGATACTATTAGTGACAGGCTGCAACATGAATTACCAGGATTAAGAGGTTTTTCTTCTGGTAACTTGAAGAAAATGCGTATCTTCTATGAGGAATGGCAATGCCTTTCAATTGGTTCGCCAATGGCGAACCAATTACAACAGCTTGAAAATAAAATAGAAGAAGGTGTTGAAATAGGAGAAAAGACACTCCTTTGTATTAACAGACCTATAGAGTTAGCAGACTTTCGTATAGAAGATTTCGTGGGCATTAGTTTTACTCATCATATGGAAATTTTGCATAAAACTACCACTTTAGATGAGCGTATCTACTATATACATCAAGTGAACTTGCATCATTGGAACAAGTACGTATTACGGAAATACTTATCAGATGATCTATATCACCATCAAGGCAATATGCCTAACAATTTTCCGAAAGCGATACCAGACATCAGGCAATCAATGAAAACAATATCAATGTTTAAGGATGAATATTTGCTTGATGTTACAAGGCTTTAGATGGCGATGTCACACTTTTTATACTTTTATATACAGCAATAGCTGCTATTCAAATGTTAAAATCGGACAGTAGTGGCAGAAAATCCAAGCAAACCTTGCTTGTTTTGAAGAAATTTTGTTATTTTTGCTGTGGCTGCAAGTAAAATGATGTAATAGTTTTGGATTCGGCTATATCACCTTTTGCAACGGCTATGCAGTTTATACACTTTGTACAAACTTCCCAACTGCATCAAAAAATAAATAATACAACCTTTGAGAAGTCGGTTGTAACTAAATTTCCTTAACTATGAAAAAGGTAAGATTATTTTCCTTGGCAGCAATAGGTTGCTCTTAGTAGTTTTATTGCTCCTCAGACTGCTTCAGCTTACAAGTATCATGTGACTTTACCCGACGGAACACATGAAGTTTTTGAATTCATTAAAATTAACAGAATGAGATTTCTTGTTTTATTTATTACGATATTATTATGTTCGAACACGATTAAGGCTCAAAGGCTATATAGTGAAAGTGGCGATTTTTATGAGAAATCAAAGAGGAGTGTTGTTGATCATGCCAAGTTGGGAGTATTTTATGAATTAAAGTTCCGCAAAGATTCTACCAAGTTGGATGATTATACTGAAGCGCAAACAGTATTGATGGTTTCAGATAAGCACTTACTTTTTAGTGATTATAATCGATTGGCATTAGATTCAATAAATGACTATTTAGCCAGTAGCAAACAAAACAAAAAGGACCAAAAGGCTCGTGAAGAATGGATGCAAGCAATTAAAAAATGGACTTTTTTCTTTGTTACGCTAACTGATTTAGAAGAACAAAAAACCACGGTACAGACTTACGATGTATTGCGAAGCTACGAGTACACTTACCCAACGCCTCAAATGGACTGGCAATTGGTATCCGGGGATTCTATAATAAATCAAAGAGCTTGCAAAAAGGCCATTTGTTCTTTTGCCGGTCGAAATTATATTGCATGGTACACTGAAACGATAGCACTTCCTTACGGACCTTATCTTTTTACAGGATTGCCTGGGCTGATCATGGAAATCCATGATGAAGGTCGCAATTGGATTTTTACAAATAACGGGGTCGGAAAGATGCCTCAATACAGTGACATGTATCTTTATAAAAAAAGGTATATCAAAGATTTGATTGTAACCACACGCGAGAAAGCCCTGACCGGTTATCGGAATGATATTGAGGATTTTGATAATCTGAGTATTGAGATTTACAAGGTAAGGGTAGAAAAGAACGGCCAAATGGTTACTCCGGAAGCAAACAATCCGAAACGTCCCAGTAATATGCTTGAATTACAATGGTAAAGAATTTTAAAATATTATTTATGCTATTTCTGTTTCCTTTGTCTGTATGGGCACAGGAAACAGAAGTCGTTTTTAAGGGTATTGTTACGAATACAGAAGGCATCGGCATTGCTAATGTATTATGTAAGGCATTAAGTGCCACGGATTCTTTACTGGCTTATGGTATCACCCAAAGCAACGGACAATTTCATTTGCAATACAAGAAGAATGTAAATAAACTGACATTCTCGAAAATGGGCTATGCCACACAAATTATTTCAGTTCAAAAGGATAAATATCAATATACCGTTCAGTTAGAAAAAAAGCCTTATGAGCTTGATGAAGTTGTAGTGAAAGAGGCCCCTATAATTCGTAAAAAAGATACGCTTGACTATTATGTAGAGTCTTTTCGTCAGAAAGAGGACTATAGCATTGAGGATGTGCTCAAACGCATGCCGGGTATTGAAGTGACGACTTCAGGACAAATTCTGTATCAGGGTAGCAGCATCAATAAACTGAACATTGAGGGATTAGACCTTATGGGTGATCAATACAACCAAGCCACTCAGAATATGCCAGCTGAGGCCGTATCTACGATTCAGGTTATGGAAAATAATCAGCCCATCCGTGCCTTGGAAGGAAAAATTCATAGTAATCATGCGACACTCAATATAAGGTTAAAAAAGAACTATAAAATGCGCCCTTTTGGTGACGCAGAAGTGGGAGCCGGAGGAACGCCTGCTATATGGGACGGTAGTCTGACAGGGATTCAAGTGGCAAAGAAAAATCAAGTATTATTTACCGGAGCCTTAAACAACAGAGGTGCCTCATTGCGCAGCTTGCAAAATGGCATGTCGAACTTTACGGGCATTTATGCACAAGAGCAATTGCCTGCTCCTTTCCTCTATTCTACTACAACCCGCCGTCCACCCATTTCACCTATTTATTACTTGAACAACCGTTCCTATTTTGCCGGACTGAATTATTTGCACGCTTTCACTCCTTATTCCACTTTACGTTTCAATCTGCTTTACAACCACGAAGGAGAAAACCGTGAGGATAGCACCCGAAGCGAGTATTATGCGGGCGACACAATCAGTATTTACGAAAACAATCGGCAAAAGAGCTGTGAAGATGTAGTAAAAGGACAGGTGCGTTACGAATTGAATGGCAAGAAGGTGTACGTGGAGAACATCCTTTCGGGGCAATGGCAGGATGTCAGTTCCTATAATCAAAATGTAACCAATTTAGGCTCTTTGGGAGAGGACATACATCGCAAACCTTATTTTATTCAGAATGTTGCCAATGTCAACCTGACCACTCCAAGTCGTGTCTATAGTTTGGCTTCCATTGTGCGTACCTATCAGACGCGCGAGCGACTTTCTGATTATTGGACAGCAGATAACGATTACAAACGGCAGAGCTATTATCTGAACCATTGGTTTATGCGCCACCGGCTTTCCACGGCTTTCGATATAGCGGGCAATCCCTTGACGTTGGGTTACATTATAGAATACAAGCACAACCGACTACACGACACCCAACAGACGGCTACTTCGTCCTATTGGCTGCACACACTCGAACCATCGTATCAAATTCAGTGGAGCGGTGGAAACGTCGAACTACTTCTTCCAGTGGAATATACCATTTACCGCTGTGGCTGGCGAAAAGAAAAAGACCAAAAAGTTCTTTTCTCTCCTTCGCTCGATTTCACTCAACAAATAAGTTATCTATTGCGAATGGAAACCTCAGTAGCCTATAACCAAAATGCTTCAGACGCCGATCCTTGGTTCAATGGAACGATGATGAACAACTACCGTACATTTACGACAGGCATCGACAGCCTTTCGGTGCTGCGTGTCGCGTTGGCGAATCTCCGTCTGTCGTATCTGAACACCATCACGCTCTTTTCGTGGAATGTTTATGTCGGCTGGACGCGCAGTACTTCCGACCATTATCTCAAAAGTCTTTATATGCCCGATTATACGCTCTTTGTTCCAGTGTGGAACGACCGCACGAAAACTACCTGGAGCATGGCACTGTCATGTCGTAAGAACTTTCGCAATGCCCACATCAATTTGAGCTGACAGACAAATTATTCATATAATAAGGAGTTTGTGTCTCAAAACGAGGTGGAAGATTATCTGCGCTATCATGCCTTGCATGCTTCAGTCACGGCGCAATGGAGCGGACTGACATGGTTCCAGCCCAAACTCACCATGGCCGGAAATATCAGTTGGAAAAAGCCTGATGTCTTCTCCGTAACTGACAATCTGCTGAAAAATGCCTATTATTCCTTAACAATGGATTTCTATCCTATCAGTAAACTCCGGCTGTATGCCGACTTTTCGCAATCGGTCTTCGAAATAGTCCGTAACCATTACTCTATTAACAGTTTTTTGAATGCCGGTATGCGCTACGATTTCAATTCTCGCTGGTCTGCAAGCGCAAATATCAACAATCTGTTTAACCGCAAAGACTACGAAGTTTCGCTTTATCAAAGAGCCAATTTTCAATACTACCGCGTACCGCTACGTGGTCGTGAGTTTATGATTTCGCTACGGCTTAAATATTAAGATAAAGGCCTATTTAACCCAAATCCTTTAATTTTTGTTGCAAAATATCTATGATTATGAGGATGGCATAGCCAAAGTGAGATGGGAGGTTAATCCTGATGGTATGTATTATCGTGATGAGGATGGCTTTGGCATGACTGACGATGATGAACAGAACCTGTTCCACAATCGCTTCATGGAAGAGGCTTTCTGAGAAATATAATATTATCTAAAAAAAACAGCAAACTTCGCTCTTTTCTTCTCTTTTTAGTATCTTTGCAGCGAATTATGCCCTGAGGCATCGTAAAGAAAGTAAAATCATACATTTAAGTTTTAAAACAATAATGAAACAGTACAAATTGGTGGACAATATCTTCGGATGGGTCGCTTTCCTTATTGCGGCCTTCGTGTATTGCTCCACAATTGAGCCGACAGCCAGTTTCTGGGACTGTCCAGAGTTTATCACAACTGCCTACAAGCAGGAAATCGGTCACCCTCCTGGGGCACCTTTCTTCATGCTCTTAGGTAATTTCTTTACTCATTTTGCCAGCGATACCACACAAGTCGCCAAGATGGTGAACACGATGAGCGCTCTGCTGAGTGCCGTCTGCATCATGTTCCTCTTCTGGACCATCACCCACTTGGCACGCAAGCTCATCATCGGCGACTGGAAAGAGATGACCACCGCCAAGATGGTAGGCATCGAGGCATCGGGTATGGTGGGAGCACTCATCTATACCTTCAGCGATACCTTTTGGTTCTCGGCTGTAGAGGGTGAGGTATATGCTTTCTCATCTGCCTTTACTGCCGTGGTTTTCTGGCTTATCCTGAAATGGGAAGACCATGCCGACGAGCCTCACAGCGACCGATGGCTGGTACTCATCGCCTATATGACAGGCCTCAGCATCGGTGTTCACCTGCTCAACCTGCTCTGCATCCCTGCCATCGTATTGGTATATTACTACAAGAAGGTGCCACATGCCAACCTCAAGGGCTCGCTCCTGGCGCTGTTCGTTTCTTTCCTGGTAGTCGTTGCCGTGCTCTATGGAGTGGTGCCTGGTATCATCACCGTGGGCGGATGGTTTGAGCTGTTCTTCGTCAACACCTTAGGCTGCCCATTCAATACGGGTGAGATCGTATATATCATCTGCTTGGTGGCTTCGGTCATCTGGGGTATCTACGAGACCTACAATGCCACTGACAAAAACGAGAAGCGACAGAACCTTGCCTTCGTCTTGGGCTTCGGCATGCTCGGAATCCCCTTCTACGGATATGGATGGAGCGCTGCCATCACAGGTATCGCGGTGCTCATCGTACTGTGGTTTGTACTGGGTTACAAGCGCAAGAAGGAAGTTGTGGTTAAGAACGACGAGACTACCGGACTCACCAAGACCAAAGTGCAGCTCCTGCCTCTCATCTCAGCCCGCGTGAAGAACACAGCCCTGCTGTGCATGCTGATGCTGATGATAGGTTACTCAAGCTATGCCCTCATCGTGATCCGCTCGGCTGCCAACCCTCCTATGGACCAGAACTCGCCAGAGGATATCTTCACCCTTGGCAGCTATCTGAGCCGTGACCAGTATGGCGACCGTCCTCTGTTCTACGGACAGGCCTATACCTCACAGGTGGCACTCGAGGTAGATGGCGACATGTGCAAGCCGGTGATGACGGAGGGTGCTCCCGTATACCAACGCAAGGAGAAAGCCAGCAAGGACGAGAAGGACTCATACTTCGTGGTGAGCCACAAGAATAAATATAAGTATGCGCAGAATATGTTCTTCCCACGTATGTATGATGCCGCTCACGCACAGGCATACGAAGACTGGATGGGTGGCGTCAACGGAACAGAAGTTCCTTTCGACCGTTGCGGTGAGAACATGACAGTAAAGGTTCCATCACAGTGGGACAACATACGCTTCTTCCTCTCCTACCAGTGCAACTTCATGTACTGGCGCTACTTCATGTGGAACTTTGCCGGACGACAGAACGACATCCAGGGCAACGGCGAGCCTGAGCATGGCAACTGGATTACGGGCATTCCGTTTATCGACAACGCCATGTTGGGCGACCAGAGCAAGTTGCCTGATGACCTGAAGGAGAATAAGGGACACAACGTATTCTACTGCATGCCTCTGATATTGGGTCTCATCGGTCTCTTCTGGCAGGCATGGTACACCCGCAAGCGCAAGGTGGTGAAGAACGGAAAGGAGACAGAGGAGTTGCTGCCTATCGGTATCCAGCAGTTCTGGGTGGTGTTCTTCCTCTTCTTCATGACAGGTCTTGCCATCGTGATTTATCTGAACCAGGTGCCTATGCAGCCTCGTGAGCGCGACTACGCCTATGCCGGCTCGTTCTATGCCTTTGCCATCTGGTGTGGCCTGGGCGTACTGGCTATCCTCGACCTGCTGAAAGAGCATGCCAAATTGAGCGGTACTGCCGTAGCAGCCATCGTGGCAGTCATCACACTCCTTGTACCTATACAAATGGCTTCGCAGACATGGGATGACCACGACCGCAGCAACCGATACACCTGCCGCGACTTTGGTCAGAACTATCTGATGTCGCTCCAGGAGAAGGGCAATCCTATCATCTTTACCAACGGTGACAACGATACCTTCCCATTGTGGTACAACCAGGAAGTGGAAGGTGTAGGCACAGACGCACGAGTTTGCAACCTGAGCTATCTGCAGACCGACTGGTATATCGACCAGATGAAACGTCCTGCATACAATTCACCTTCCGTTCCTATCACCTGGCCACGACTCGACTTCTGTTCAGGAACCAATGAGTATGTGACCGTAGAGCCAGAGGCCAAGCAGCAGATTCTCGACTTCTACAAGCAGGATCCCGAGACAGCCAAGAAGCAGTTGGGCGAGGATCCATTCGAGCTGAAGAATGTGCTGAAATACTGGGTACGCAGCAAGAACCCCGACCTGCACATGATTCCTACCGACACCCTCTACCTCACTATCGACAAGGAGGCAGTAAAGCAGAGCGGTATGATGATGGCAGCCGACAGCATACCAGACAAGATGGTTATCTCATTGGCAGGAAAACACGCGCTCTACAAGGGCGACCTCATGATGCTCGAGATGCTGGCACAATGTAACTGGAAGCGTCCGCTCTATGTGGCACTCACCGTAGGTGAGGAGAACTATATGAACTTGGGTGACAACTTCGTACAGGAGGGACTCGTCAACCGTATCACTCCATTCACCACCAACAAGCCTGGTGCCAAGAACTTTGATACGGAGAAGGCATACCACAACATCATGACCCGCTTCAAGTTTGGCAACCTGAAGCAGAAAGGTCTGTATGTGGACGAAACCACTATGCGTATGTGCTACACTCACCGTCGCCTGCTGGCTCAGACAGCCCTGGCGCTCATCGCTGAGCACAAGGACAAGAAAGCCATCGACATTCTGAAGAAAGCCGACGTGGAGATACCTTATTATAATGTTCCTGTCGACTATATGAGCGGCGGTCTCGACATGGCACGAGGATGGCTCCTCACCGGTCAGAAGGCCAAGGGTGAGGAATACCTCAAGAAGGTATGGACCAACGCCACACAGTATCTCAACTACTACCTCTCGCTCAACGCCGACCGATTCGCACAGGCACAGAGCGACTGCATACGCCAGATTATGATCATGCAGAGCGCAGCAGAGGTGGCCGGCATGGTAAGTCCTAAACTGGAAGCACAGTATGCCAAGCAGCTCAACGCCCTCTACACACTCTATCACGGACGTGGAGGACGTATGCCTGAAGGGTACTAAAATGAAGAGTTAAGGAGTAAACTCCTCAGCGACCGAAGGGAGCGATAACTCCTTAACTCCTTTAGCTTCTGAATATTAAACATTTAAAAAGAACTCGTCTATGTTTATCGAGCAACCAGCCAAATGGCTGAGATGGCTGTATCCGAAGGCAATTTGGAGGATGGATCCGAAGGAACACTCTGTTTACCTGACGTTCGACGACGGACCCATACCCGAATCTACACCTTTTATCCTTGAGACGCTGAGGAAATACAACATCAAGGCGACATTCTTCATGGTGGGAGAAAACGTGTTGCGCAATCATGACCTCTACAACCAAATTGTGGCAGAGGGCCATCAGATAGGCAACCATACATTCAACCACATTGGAGCCTTCAAACATCGTGTGATCTCCTATGTGCTCAACACCAACAAGGCCAACGAAATCATCCACGCCCACCTATTCCGTCCGCCACACGGATGGATGAGACCCAGCGAGTACTGGTGGTTGCACCGCACCTACGAGGTAATCATGTGGGATGTGGTAACACGCGACTACTCCAAGTGGCTGACGGCAGAGGACGTGGTAGACAATGTGAAACGATACGCCCGCAACGGAAGTATCATTACATTCCACGACTCGCTGAAAAGCATAGACAAATTGAAGACTGCCCTTCCGAAGGCTATAGAATGGCTTCAGGAACAGGGCTACGAATTCAAGATATTCAAATAAATGAAGAAAAGAATAAACAGCTATCAGGCTGTGGCAAGTTTCGTAAGAGGTTTCTTCGAGGCTTACGCACGTGGCATCATCGATGCTGTCATAGAGGGCAACGACTTCGAGAAGAAGAACGATCCAAAGGAAATCAAGCAGATGATGCTGGAACACTATGGCGAGGTAAATCAATATTACTTCGACATCATGTTCTCTACCTTGGTACGTCTGAACTACAAGACTGTCGAGGAAGCCAACGAGCGCATGCACAAGAACTTCGACAGTATGAAGAAAGCCGACCCAACCTTCGAGCCTACCATGCTCGACTACCTGCGCATTGCCTGCAAGAGTCCACAGCTGTACAAGGCGATGGAGGCTGAATACAAGCGCAACTTCACCTGGCTTCTGCAGGGCAAGTTCACTACCCTTGAGGAGCATGTACGCGACTATACCCACGGCATCCTCATCAGTCTGGCCGACGAGCCCATGGCTGTGCACCTGCTGGTAAGGATTATCGTGAAGGCTTATGCCGCCGGACTGAAATGTGGAAGCAAGGAGGGCAAACTGCCACAGTTGCACATGCCAACTATCCACGGCATGCTGCTCAACAACGTGAACATACTGCTCAACGAGACACCGCTGAAAAGCAGCAGCGAAGACCCTGTGGCGCTCTTCAAAGAGGCGTGCAAGGAGGAAGAAGAAAACATCAATGTACTCTTCAATACTCTCAACGACACGATGAAAGAACTCGCCGAAGAGTAAAAAGAAAACTTCACTACTCGTGTCGTGCAACCGCACAACACCTGAAAGACAACCGCCCAACAGCTATTGTGCAAGTGCACATCAGCTGTTGGGCGGTTTTATTACTTATATTCTGCAAGAACATTTCACCCATATTCCTGCAATTTTTCGTAGCATCTACTGCATATCATAAACCACCTGCATGAGCTTCTTGCCGAGTTCGTCGGCCTGCTCCATGGTGGAAGCCTCGCTATATACGCGGATGATGGGCTCGGTATTACTCTTGCGAAGGTGAACCCACTTGTCAGGGAAGTCGAGTTTCACGCCATCGATATCTGTTACGGTCACATCCTTCTCCTTGCCATACATCTCCTTTACCTTCACGAGGATAGCATCTACATCGGTAGAAGGTGTCAGGTCGATACGATTCTTGGCGATGAAGTAGTTGGGGAAAGTGGCACGAAGCTCGCTCACCTTGCAACCCCTATGTGCCAGACTGCTCAGGAAAAGGGCGATACCTACGAGGGCATCACGGCCATAGTGGCTCTCTGGATAGATGACACCGCCATTACCCTCGCCACCTATCACGGCATGAACGTCCTTCATCTTGGTGGTGACATTCACCTCGCCTACTGCAGCAGCTGTATATTTGCCGCCATGCTTCTCGGTCACATCACGGAGAGCACGGGTAGAAGACAGGTTGCTGACTGTATTGCCAGGAGTATGGCTCAGCACGTAATCGGCCACGCTCACCAAGGTATATTCCTCGCCAAACATCTTGCCGTCCTCGCAGATGAAAGCCAAGCGGTCAACATCAGGGTCAACAACGATACCCATGTTGTAGCCACCCTTCTTCAACTCGTCCATGATGCCACCGAGGTTCTTCTCCAATGGCTCAGGATTGTGAGCGAAGTCGCCGGTAGGCTCACCGTTCAGGAAGGTATACTCCACTCCTAACGCATCGAGCAACTCTGGAAGGATGACACCACCCACTGAGTTGATGGAGTCGACACAAACCTTGAAATGTGCCTTACGGATAGCCTCCACATCAACGAGTTTCAAAGCAAGCACAGAATCGATATGGCGCTTGTTGAAGCTATTGTCCTCAGTATATTTGCCTAAATGATCGACATCGGCATACTCGAAGTCTTCCTTCTCGGCGATGGCAAGCACCTCATTGCCGTTGGCGGCGGTCAGGAACTCTCCCTTCTCATTGAGAAGCTTGAGGGCGTTCCACTGACGAGGATTGTGAGAGGCTGTGATGATAATACCACCTGCTGCCCCACTCATGGTGACAGCGAGTTCGGTGGTAGGAGTAGTAGCCAGACCTATGTTGAGCACATCATAACCCATGCCCATCAAGGTGCCACATACTACATTCTTGACCATCTCGCCAGAGATGCGGGCATCGCGGCCCACTACGATAGTATTGCTTGAAGACTGTCCGCTACGACGAATAAAGGTAGCGTAAGCTGAAGTAAACTTGACGATGTCGAGCGGATTAAGAGTATCGCCCGCTGATCCGCCTATAGTTCCGCGGATACCAGAAATAGATTTGATTAGAGTCATAATATTCTTATTAAGACGTTAATGCTTGATGAATGTTCAGAGGAAAAGAAACCACTCCCTTAACGGGCAGCCTGGAAGCGAATGTCATACAGACAGGCATACACACTCGCTGAAGCAGAGGTAGTGCCATAAGTATGAGGTACCAACAGGCGCACATGCGCCAGTTCATCGTCGGCAGTAATGAGACGCCCCACCTTGATCCAAGTGAAAGGAATCAACCAGCCTGATGGAACCGTGGCACTCACAGTACCATAATAAGAGGAATTGTAGGTAATTGCCAAACGACTTTTAGAGGTGTCGACAAAAGAGCCTTCAAACGTTCCTGACGTATTGGTTACGCTTATCTCATCGGTCATTGCCGCATAAGTAGGCACATCATTGGTCAGTGTGATGGCCTCGTCGCATATCTTGGCACGCTTGGCAAGACAATACTCCGTGAATCGGCACAACACATTCTTGGTTTTACCCTTGGCGATATAGTCGCCACAACCATCGTTGATGACCTGCATATAAATACCGTTGCTCTCGAAGAGCACATACTCGTTGTTGTTGGGATCGGTATCAGTCAACTTGACCGTCTTGTCACCAGCCTTACGGGCTTCGAAACGTTTTTCAAACTCGGCCTCTTTGATGACTTTGACATTCTCATTGCGCAAGAATGCATTGATAGAGTCCAGCTCTCTGTCGCGCTGGTCTGCATATGTCTCATTATGGTCACACGCGGCAAATGAGATCAAAGCCGCTACAGCTATCATTGCTAATAATAGTTTCTTCATTCTTTAAGTTCGTAATTTTTATACAAATATGGCGCAAAGGTACAAAAAAAAAACAGGACTGCCAATGTTGGCAGTCCTATTTTATTATTATTTATCACTTATCTTTCTTATTTCAGCAATGCCTCGAACGCCTTGATGGCTTTTTGGGCTACCACCTCTGCCTCTGCCATGCTGCAGAACAACTTGCCTCCCGAGGCATTGAGATGGCCTCCGCCATTGAAAAACTGCTCGGAAACCTTGTTGCACGGGAAGTCGTCGACCGAACGAAGACTCACCAATATCAGATTGTCGCGCTCGGTATCTTCGCGCAAGGAGATGGAAAACTTATGTCCCTTGATACGCAGTGGTTCGTTGACCAAACCTTCGAGGTCGCCCTTGATGAAATGGAATCGCTTCATATCCTGACGGGTGACACAATAATAAGATGCATGCAAGCCCTCCACCACACGGAGCTTCTCGCTCATCAGATAACCGCGAAAACGGATGGCAGAAAGGCTGCTGTTATTGAATACATTGCGATAGATCTTGTCTTTATCGATGCCCTTGGTAAGCAGCTGGCTGATAATAAAATAGATGGTAGGGTCGGTGGAATTGTAGGTAAAACCGCCCGTATCGGTCATCATGCCACAATATACACAGGCAGCCCACTTGCGGTCCATCTGCCCGAAGCCTCCCAACTGCCACACGATGCGGAACACCAGCTCGCTGGCACTGCTCATGTGGGGCTGAGAAATCTGAAGATTGACATCCATACAGGGTGCCAGATGATGGTCGATCATCACCTTACGGGCACGACAGCCGGTAAGCACATCCTGCATCTCGTCGAGACGACCAGCGCCATTGAAGTCGAGACAGAACACCAAATCGGCCTCATCGAAAGCACGCTGCACCTCGGCAGGATGCTTGTCGTAACGCAGAATGGTCTGACTGTCGGGCAGCCACTGCAGATAGTCGGGCATCATGTCGGGCATACATACCTGTGCCTGCTTGCCCTGCGAGAGCAAAAAGCCACGCCATCCCAAAGAAGAGCCGATGGCATCACCGTCGGGCGACTTATGACAACATATCACAATATGCTGAGAAGCCGCTATCATCTCCTGGAGGGTAGCGGCTTCTTGTGAACTCAATATATTTACGTTCATTTAGAAGAGTTTGCTTGGATAAACGCCTTCGTCTATCAGACTCTGAATTCTTGCTACTACTGATGGACGGTCGGCAGCATAAGTGACACCAAACCACTTGCTCGTGGTGTCGAGTACCTTGACGGTAGCTGTGCCATCGTTGATCAGCTTGTTGACCATCAATGGAATGAAGAACTCAGCTTTCAGGTTCTCCATATTCTTAGGATCGCTGAGGAACTCCTTGAAGTAAGCCTCGCTGTACTCAAAATAGTCGGGAGTGAAGCCCCATACATTCATAGATACAGGAGTGTTGTCCTCAACAGCTACCCACTTGCCTTCCTCGTCCTTGTAAGACACCTTGCCGTCTACGCGCATAATCTCTGTACGCTCCACGACTGTGGTCAGATTCTCAGCATCGTCCTTTGAGCAGATGCCACGAGCCACAGTACCATTCTCGCTCAAGGTGTTGCCTACACGGAAACCTACCATGGCATAGTTGTTCTTGCTGCCCTCTGGAAGTTCGGAAAGGAACTTGCCTATGACCTTGAAACAGTCACGATTGTAGAAGTCATCACAGTTGATGACACAGAAAGGCTCCTTGATAATGTCCTTTGCCATCAATACAGCATGGTTGGTACCCCATGGCTTCTCACGACCCTCGGGAACTGAGAATCCTTCAGGAAGAGCGTCGAGTGACTGGAAGCAGAGTTCTGCTGGGATATGTCCCTCATACTTGGCAAGTATCTTCTCACGGAACTGATCTTCAAAATCCTTACGGATGACAAAGACAATCTTGCCAAATCCTGCCTGAATGGCATCGTAAATACTGTAGTCCATAATGGTCTCGCCGTTAGGACCCAGACCATCGAGCTGTTTCAAACCACCATAGCGGCTACCCATACCTGCCGCCAAAAGCAATAATGTAGGTTTCATATTTTATTTGTTTAATAGTTGATTTTATCTAACAGTATGCAAAAGTAATAAAAAAAATGACTGCTGCACAATTTTTATCACTTTTTTTGGGCGATTAATATTTCATTCGTCTACATCTATGCGACTACCGGCAAAAATCAGAAAGGATAACCCACAGTCAGATGGAGGCTATGCGAGTTTTTGAAGGAATCGATATTGTAGAAGCCCTTCTTGCTGGTTTCGTAAGGCACATGAAGCCCCACACCCCAGTCTACACGGATGACGAACATACCCATATCATAGCGTACACCCACACCCGTGCCCACAGCCATCTGCTTGAAGAACTTTCGGAACTTGAACTGTCCCTGCGGACTGTGCTCCTCGCTGCGAAGCGTCCACACGTTGCCGGCATCAAGGAACAAGGCTCCATACAGGTCGCCCCAGATGCGAGGACGATACTCAATATTGGCAAGAAACTTAATGTCGCCTGTCTGGTCGATATAGGAATACTTGCTGCCTGTAGGCAGATACTGACCGGGGCCAATGCTTCGCACATTGAAAGCACGCACACTGTTGGCACCGCCAATGTAGAACTGCTCGTAATAAGGCGCCTTCTCGCTGTTGCCATAACTCCATACCACACCCGCATTGAGGTGACCCACCAAGGTGGAATGCTCGGCGATGCGCCAGTACTTCACCAAGTCGGTCTCCAACTTCAGAAACTGGGAATAAGGATTGCGGAACATCTCCTTGTCCTCGTCGTTCCACTTCTTGCCTGTACAGAGATAACCCAACGACAGGATGTTGCCTGCCTCGCTGACAGTCGTCGACCAGATGATGGGATGACGGTATTTCGCCGGACTGGTATAAGTATAGGTGTAGCTCATCTTGGGTACAAACTGGTCGCGCATGGCTATCTGCAGATAAGGACTCTCAGAGATGGCCTCATCGAAGGCTGCGGTACGGCTGTTCATAAACTCATACGACAACACTAAAGGACTGAACGAATGGCGATGCTTGGCTGAGGTAGCCCAGTCGTAGGTAAGTTCACCCGACACCACATGGCGACGGAAATAACCTGACCTGTTGAGCACATTCATCGAGGCCTTCACTGTGGTGGAAGGAACGCCATAGAATGAACGCGGAATATGACCTTTGCGGAAACGGCGCTCACGCTGTGCCATGGTCGTAAATAGATTGAACGGGGTGACGATGCTTGGGAACGAGAGTGACACATCCGTACCATACTCATAGGAATTGATATGGTTGGAGCTGGCTCCGTTGCCCTTCTCGCCTGTCTGCCACTCATAAGAGCCATGCAGATTGATATCGAGCTTCTCGCCTCCACGGAAGGCATTGCGCTTGGTAAAACCTACAACCAACTCGGGACCTACACGGCCTGTGGTTTTGCCCTTGACATTGGTCTCTATATAGAAATCATAAGGCTTGTCGAAAATCAAGTCGAGTGTGGCATCCAAGGTATCGCACTGAGCTGTGGTGTCACGAGGAGTAAACTGAAGGCTGGTATAGTTGAAGACTCCCATCGACTGCAAATGCTGGCGCGCCTTCTCCTCGTTCTCTACCCTATATAGCTGTCGGGGACGCAAGTTCAAGTCGCGCAATACCACACCCGCACGGATAGGCATCTTCTTGCCATGATAACGGATATTGAGGTAACGGCGACAGAAAGAATCGGTAAGCTCTTCTGTAAACTGCTTGCGGAAGTTGATATTGATATTGCCGAGATACCACTGGCGGGTGACCTGCGAGTCGAGGCTGTCGGCCATGATCATCTTCATGCTTGCCTTGCCTGGCACATCTAAGGTATCAGCAAGATAGGAGACATAGCCATTCTGATAAAAATAATAGCCATTGTTGCGGAACAGACGAGTAAGGCGCTGACGCTCACCTTCCAGGCGAGGTACATTGAATGGGCTGCCCGTATGTACCAAAGCCTCCTGACGGGTGGAATCGATCAAAGCAGAGACTACTGATGGGAAATTGACATACTGCAACGTATCAATGGTCATCAACGGACCCAAAGACACATGATAAGCCAACTTGGCCTTCTTGGGATTTTTCTGGGTCAGAATCTCGTAGTTTACCTTGCCATGAAAATAGCCATACTTGGCAAGCTGGTTCTCTGCTACCTGTGCACGCAATCGTGGATTCACATTGCCCATCAATTTAGGACGTGAGCCGAATGCCTTGGTAATCCACTTGGCTATGGCGCCATCCGACTGCGAGAAAGCATTCCAAACCCAAAGGCGAACAGGGAAAGGCGTGCGATAATAACTGCTGCCGAAGAGGGCTCCATTAGGGGCAGAAGCCAGTACCGACTCCATTTCGAGAATCGTAGAATCGGCATAACCGCCTGGCTCATAATCGGTATATTCTATTTTCTTCAGACCCGTGAAGAGCTGCTCGCCTTCCTTGAGAGCACTCGTGGAAGAACAAGATGTACCTGCGGCAACCACCACTATGGCAACAAATACCATAGCCAACAGGCGGAAGCCGCGGGAATGATTATAGGGAATGCACTTTCTGTTTATCATCATTTGCTTTTTCATTTTTGTTGAACAGCTGCAGGCACAGCCTTCAGGGTGTCGGCTGCAGCACGTGGCAAAGCCTGTTTCTCGGTCTTAAAGCGGAAGATATCACTGAAGCGCTGCAATTTTCTGCGCCACATGAAACCAACACCATACTCGCCGATCTGACCCTCTAACCAGTCGTAGATGTTGTTGTTATAGAAACCTCGGATATACTGACTGGCTCCATCGTTGAGTCGATATTGTATCTCCACATTATTAAAGAAGGTATCGTTGTTGACAGCATTCTCCATCTCGGCTCCCGAAGAAACCTGACCGCCCACACTGAAGCTCAGACGATTGTTGAAGAATCGCTTGGCAAACTTGAAATTGTAGTCAGTATGCAATGCACCGGCAGCATTGAGAGAGTTGTCGACAGTCATGCCTATATCAAGTCCCATGGAGCGCATGGCGGTTCCTGCAATGTTGTTGATTTCGGAATTGAGGAACGAGCTGAGGGCACTGTTCATCGAGAACGAATTGGTATTGCCGTTGGCAAGATACATGCCCGAGGCCAGCATGGTGATAGCCACCTTGCCGCGTTCGTCCACACTCATCGTGTTCAACTCATCCTGGACGTTCATGTCGGAAGGTGCTGAGATGATAAACTGTATACCAGGTTTATTCAGTGTCTGCGACAGTTTCACCCCACACTCGAAATCTACCGATCGGCCTGTACCCTGCCCTTCATTCACGGTCGATTTGATCTTCTCGGTAGCCGTGATGTTGAGCGTAGGATTGAAAGGATCGCCCGTAAACTCGATATAACTTCCGTCCTGAATGGTAAAGGTCTTCAGTGGAATGACAGGCAAGGAGTATTTCATCTCGCCATTACTCAATGTATACTTACCCGACAGACGCAGATTGTCGGCAGGATTGTAAGTCATACGCAAGTCGCCTCCACCCACAAGGTCAATATAATTGGACTTGTCGGCATTCAGCGCACAAAGAATATGGGCAGACTCATCTATCGACATACCCAAGAGCATATCGAAGCCTTCGAGTTTTGGACGCACCACCGTCTCTTGCTTACTGTCTTTGAAATCGGTAAACTTCACCAACTCCTCAAGCTGAGTATCAGTGGTGAGTTCCGACTCTCGCAGGATATAAGTCATGTCGGTATTACCCAGCACGTCGAGCTTACCTCGCATCTTCAGATTAGACAAGGCGCCACGCATACTTCCCAAAAAGTTGACATACGCCTTACCGAAAGCCTCGGAACGGGCATTCTCCTTAGCATCTACCAGGAGGAAGTTCTGGGCACGCATCCTGACATCAAGCATCATTTTATCGAGATTGGAGAAATCCAGATAGCCCTGTATGTTGAGCGGACTCTCATTGTTGGCATACATCATGAAGTTCTCGAAGAGCAACTTACTGCCGGCTATCCTCACTGGGTCGTTGGCGAAACGCATCCTCAGTCCGTAAGGCACACTCACTAAATAAACAGAGTCCATGTATATCTCGCCGTCTACCTGTGGCTTGCTCAACGAGCCCTTGATGGTAAGACTTCCCTCACCACAACCTTCCAGACCAACAAGCTGGTCGGGCACAAATCCATTGATGAAGTGGAGCGGCAGTTTGTCCATGCCGACAGTAGCGTCGAGATAGCCCTCGCCCTCCGACTGGTAAGTACCTTTGATGGTGGCTACGTCCTCACCGTTGTATTTCAGTATTCCGTCGACGGCATGAGTGCCATCGCTCATAGGCATATACACGAACTCGGAGCCGACATTACCCATCGGGCAATTCTCGTAAACCAAGTTGTCGACCGATAGATTGGACGATACAGACAAGGCCTCCTTGGTCTGCACGACATGGAAATCGCCATTCATGATACCTGAGACATCAGGCATATAAGGTATGACACTCAGTACCTTGTCCAAATCAAAACGGGTCATGCCGATAGTGATATCCTGCAGGGCATCCTCATTGTCGTCGTTAGAATAGATACGCACACCCATTCCCTTGCTGGCCTCCAGCTGAAGCTTGGCAGAGATACGCATATCGCGTCCCAGCATCAGATAGTTGTCATCGTTGGCTGTAAATTTCTTATATCCCAGTATAGGATGAGTATCGGTAAGACTCACCTTGATGCCGTTTTCCTGCATCATTGCCGCCAAACCTACACGCACGCCCAACTTGCCGTTGGCATCATAGATGCGGGCAGCGATATCGGAGCCTCGCTCTGCCAACTCGCCATCCACCAATGCCTGGAATACGTATTGCGGATTCTTCTTGTTGTTCACAATCCTCGCCGTATACCGGATGGTGTCGCCCTGGGTCATCACGTTGGCACGAACCGTATCCAACTGTACACCTTGTGCCACCAAAGAGTCGATATTAAGATGACCGTTCAGACCTGATATGGGTGAGGTACGAAGATCCATGTCCACCGTCTTGAAATGATAGCCGTTGTACTCGATAAAACGGGAGATGAAATTGTCTTTTCCTGTGGTAAGAGTGATGCGACCCAAGGGGAACTCGCGACGGATAGCCACCTGGTCGATACGTCGGTTCTTGAGTTGACTCATCACCTCGCCTTGCAGTTCATCAAGTCTTGACAGCAACTTTTTATAACCTCCATGGGTGTCCATACGAAGATGGAAGTCACCACAATTGAGTACGGCATGGGTTGTATCGCGACGAGTCAACACGTCGGCAACAATATCCACGGGACGATATTCTTTTTGCTGAGTCTTGATGACGATACTGCCCAACATAGCCTGCAGGTAGTGGTCCTCCTTCAGGTTGGTCTTCAGGTCTACCTGTCCACAGGCAGTTGCTCTCATAGGCACCTTGGTGAGTCCCATGAGGTAAAGGTCCACATTCCTGACATCAGCTACTACTGTTCCTTCCAGATTCTTGCTGTTGGTCAGCGCATCCAGGCTCACCAATCCCTTGAGCAACTGATTATTGCTGTCGATATCTGCATGTACTTTACCATTTGCTACATGGGCAACAGCCAACAGGTTGTTGATGTGATACTTGCCATAATGCAGCTGTGCCACCTTTGCCTTGGCGTTGAGTCGAGTATGGTTGGACAAGAAATCAGTGCCCACGCCCTGGGCTTCCATCGATCCTGTAAAAGAGTAAAGTTCCTGATGAGGCAGGAAATGACTCACCTGTATCTGATGGGCTTGCACCTTGGCACGATAGGCCAGGTGGTTCATGTCGAGACTTCCGTCTTTCTTTGTATGAGTAACAACAGATGCTTCTACATTCATTCGTCCACGACCCTCCCACAAGGTCATCTTGGTGGCATACTTAGAGCCGTCCACTGCGACATCTCCCTTCAGAATCAAGCCATTAGGGATACGCACATCCTTCATTAGAGCCGGATCAAGCATCGCTGTTACAAATCCCAAATGATAGGTACGCGCATCTAAATGTATTTTTGCCTTCATCTGAGACATATCGTTGAGATGTGCCAACCAACCATCGGAGGACAACTGGAAGGCTGAAGGCAAATTGAGTTTCAAACCCGAATAGCTAAGATGCTGCATGTTTCCCTTTACTGTACCGGCAACCTCCATAGGATAATAAGGCCAGTTCCGACGCATCTTTTGAGGCATGTATGCACCGGCAAAAAGCATGAGGTCTTCTCTGCCGATACTGCCTCGTATCATAGCAGTCAACTTGCCAGGAGCGCTGTCGGCAAAGGCATTCATGTCCATGTCGACCATGGTCTGAAGAGTGGAGGAAGGTGTTCGCAGACAGAGGTCGGGCAACTGCAACTTCAATGAATCCATCACAAACCGGCCATACATCTGCTGTACGTTCAGACCACAGCGTTCTCTGAACTGTGCCTGACGAATCTTTACATCTATCTTCGAGTCACAGAAATAGAATGAGTCTGCCTTCAAGGTCATATCCAACAAGGCAATGTGGTTGAAGTCCAAACCTTCTGCCGGACGAAGCACAGAGATATTCTTACCAGCCAGCATTTCTGTCTGATAATTGTCGTAAGTTACCCTGCCCTTTCGCCAGTCGAGGGCACTCACTTGATAAAGTCCTTTGAAGAGATCGAGGTAGGTACCATGAGCCGTAGCATCACCCATATAGGCATTTACCCTGAGAGTATCTCCTGGCATGTGAAGCGCCAAAGCTGTGTTTTTCAACTTGAGCTTCTGGATATTCACCTTCCACTTGTTGGTCTTTGGCGTAGTATCGGGAGGTACGGTATCACTCAGTTCTACCGACAGACGGGCATCCGACAACAAGGCGTCATCTACATGGACAAGTTCCTTGCTCAGGTCGATGCCATGGGCACGCAATGCCATCTGCCCGACATCACCCTTGATACGCGCCTCGTGTATCCAGTTGGTGGTGTTGACCTTCATACGTCTGAAGTCCAACTCGTCCACCATTACCTGCTGCTTGAATAAAGGCATCAACTGAATGTCAACTACCATTTTTTCTATATCAGCAACTGTATCTTTTTTATTTCTGAGAGTTACATCATTACTGTTTTTCAACGAATCGATGGGCTGAAGCGCCTTCACACCCTCAACACCCAATCGCAGTGGAAAGACCAGTTCCACGTGCTTTACTGTAATATCCATGCCTGTAGACTCGGAAGCATAGGCAGCCACGCGCTTCACTGCCCAGTTCTGCACAGGTGGCAGATAAAGCAACAAAGTCAGCAAAGCTATCAGCAATATCGGGGTAAATACGATAACTGCTGCCCAAATTCCGCATTTTTTCTTTGTAGACATGGATTCTAAGTTTTATATTGTAAAACTGAAGTCAATTTCTTACTAACCATCGCCTATGGTATCAGTGATATGGATTCTATCGGTTATGGTGCTATCGCCTTCCATAGATTGTCATCGGGCAAAGGAGCCTCTACGACGATAGTCTCCTTAGATACAGGATGAACGAACTCAACCCTATGCGACAACAATGAAATGCTGCCGTCGGGATTGCTGCGAGGAGCACCATACTTTAAATCTCCCTTGATAGGACATCCCATCTTTGCCAACTGGCATCTTATCTGGTGATGACGTCCTGTCAACAGATTCACCTCAAGCAAAGAGTAATGGTCGGAAGAACCTATCATCTTATAACGCAGAATCGCCTTCTTCGAGTTTTTCACCTCATGATCATAGGCGTAGCTCTTGTTCTGCTTCTCGTTTCTCACAATCCAATTCACCAGCTCAGCCTCTTCCAAACGGGGCTTATTCTTCACTATGGCCCAATAGGTCTTGTGCACCTCGCCGTCTCTGAACATATTGTTCAATCTGCTGAGCGCCTTGGAAGTCTTGGCAAAAACAACAAGTCCTGATACAGGACGATCAAGGCGATGTACCACACCCAGGAACACATTTCCCGGTTTCTGATACTTCGCCTTGATATATTGTTTTACCGTCTCAGAGAGAGGCTCGTCGCCGGTCTTATCGCCCTGCACGATTTCACCACTTCTCTTTGAGACAATAATTATATGATTATCTTCGTAAACTACTTGCACGTTCTGATACAGATAGATTACATATTCATACCACCATCAATCTGGATAACCTGACCACTAACGTAGCTGGACATATCAGAAGCGAGGAAGAGACAAACATTTGCAATATCCTCAGTCTGACCACCACGACGCAAAGGAATCTTCTTCATCCAGTCCTTACGGATTTCCTCTGGCAACTGTGCTGTCATAGCTGTCTCGATGAAACCAGGAGCTACTGCGTTAGCACGTACACCCTTAGGACCCAACTCCTGGGCAATAGACTTAGCCAAAGCAATCATACCTGCCTTAGAAGCAGCATAGTTACACTGACCAGCATTACCATGAACACCTACTACAGAAGCCATGTTGATGATAGAGCCACTACGCTGACGGAGCATGATAGGTGAACAAGCATGGATAAAGTTGAACGCAGACTTCAAATTTACATTCAGAACTGCATCCCACTGAGCCTCTGACATACGAAGCATCAAACCATCCTTGGTAATACCAGCATTGTTTACCAAGATATCGATAGAACCAAAGTCTGCCTGTACCTGCTTAACTGTCTTCTCTGTCTCCTCGAAATCGGCTGCATTGCCTGCATAAGCACGACAAGTTACACCAAGAGCCTCGATTTCCTTGCGTGTTGCCTCCAAACCGGCAGCCATGTCATCGTTAAGAACGAGGTCTGTAAATGCGATGTTTGCGCCCTCTGAGGCGAATTTCATTGCGACAGCCTTTCCGATGCCGCGGGCAGCTCCTGTTACAAGGGCTGTCTTACCTGTTAATAATCCCATATTATTCATATCTTATTGATTTATAATTAATTACGAACACCTAAAAACTATTTGCTGAAAATTTGCAAGTATCAAAACACATTTAGAACGCCCATTAATACGCCGTAAAGTAGTGCTAAAAATATGATGATGAGCACCACCAAGCAGAACGTACCGAGACAGCAGCCAGTTTGTTTTTTGTTTTCTTGCATCATCCAACTTTGTTATTTTGTATTATACTTAATAATGTATTAATCTGTTTGTCTTTTTGTTCTATCTGACTATCTTTTGCCTCAACCAATGCGAGCAAGCGGTTAAGGGTATCAGTATCATTTACCGGGCTATTATTAATATTAGAGCCGCTATTTATTTGGTATTTGATACTATCTTTTTCGTCTAAGAACATATCACCAACGCCCCTTACAAGCCATTCCATACTTATACGAGGTGACGAAATTTCGCCAATTTTGGCTATCACATCAAAGCCGGGCGAAGTTTCAGACGGCCCGACTATGCTATTAATGGTGGTACGTTTGATATACGTGCCCTTTGCCATAGCGGTAACATTTCCACCGTAAACAGTATCTAATACCGCTTTTATACGCTGATTTATAGTTGCAAACATACGACTTGCTTAATAATTGTTAATAAATGACGGTTTTTCGCCTTAATATTTTGTGGTGACGATATTTCGCCGTATCTTTGCACTCGAAATAAGTAAGTAACTAACCTTACGAGTACAAGAAAGGCTGTCGGACATTTTGCCCAACATACCATAAACCCAACTGCAAATATACGGCAGTTTTTCTTTTTCTCCAAAGGTATAAGTAACTAAGTAAGTAATTTTAATAAAATTTATACTTTTATGGCAGACGAAACAGGAAAAGCAATCAAATTGACACGTGACGATTTGCGGTCAATTGGCGTGGGAAAGACGAAAACGTTTTACCTACCTGATGCGAAAGCGTGCGACAACGGCAAGGCTTTAACGTATCAGTTTCAAAATTTGATGGGCTGCAAGTTCAGCGTTAAAACTAACTATACAGCCAACACACTAACCATCACACGTAACGCTATATGATTATCACCAAACCCGAAGTAGAGCCAGATGGTTTGTATAACCAAGGGCAAGCAGCCAAAGCGTTGCACGTGGATCGGCACACCGTCGCCCGGTACGCTAACGATGGGCTTATTAAGTTCAGAGTTAGAAAAGCCGGAAAAGGCTTAATAACTACGGGGGCGGAAATAATCAAGTGTTGGAAATCAATGTACCTTTAAAAATTAAGCCGTATGAAAAAAGTAATGAAGAATTGGCGTTATTGGCTGATGGTAGTTATCGGCTTTATCGCTTTTTTTAATCTGATTGGGATGCCACACAATGATAACCCCAACTATTGGGAGTTAGTGATCTATTCCAAGTTTACAGCCGTAGCACTCGTATATATCGACATACGTTTGTACGTATGGTTTGCGAAACACAGAAAGATAGATGAGCTATTGGAGTACATCAACGAAGATAAGTAACATCATTAAACATATACAAAGATGAAAACAGATTTTAGTATTAACGTACAGGTCAATTTGGGTGTAACACCCGAAATCGTGGCTTTGTTAAATGCCATTTTGAGCCACCGACCAACAATTGCGCCGACCGCCGAGGAAGCACTCGACGGAAACGGACAAGTAGATAACAAGCCGGAGGACACCACCCCGGCACAGCCTCAACAGCCTACTAACAAGCGAGGCAGAAAGAAGAAAGAGGACGCAGCCGCCGACAAGCCGGAGCCTACCAAGGAGCCAGCCGGAGACGAACAGCAGGAGGCAGCAGCCAACGAAGCCGATGCCAACGGTGAGCAGGTTGCCGAGCAGGTTGCCGAGCAGGAAGAAGCCAAATCCGAGGAAGCCGCCCCACAGAATGAGGGCCAGGCCAAAGCCCAGACAGAGGCAGAGGCAGAGCAGAAGCCATTAACCGCCGAAGACGTTAGGGCAGCTATGCACAAGACACGCCAACGTATCGAGGGCGAAGACTACAAGGAAAACACCAACGGCGAGGCATACAAGAAGTATCACAAGCCATTAACGGCACAGTTCAAGAACATAGCCGCTTTGTTAGGTGCTGAAAAACCGAGTGCTTTGCCACCTGATAAGATTGCAGATTTCATTGAGCAGTGCAACGGTTTGCAGATAATGGAAGACGGCACGATCGGTTCAAATTGCCCATTTTAATAACAACATTTAAGCATATACAATTATGGCAGGTAAACACGCTTTATTATCACCAAGTGCGGCGCATCGTTGGATGAATTGTACCGCCGCCCCACTTCTGGAGAAAGACGTGGAGGATAAGGGCAGCACCTTTGCAGAGGAGGGAACGTTAGCCCACGCCTATTGCGCCAAGAAACTGAAAGAGTTTTTGGGTTTGTCGGTGGATGAGGAAAAAGCCGAGATAGCGCAGTTAGACGAGCAGTACCACAGCGGCGAAATGGACGAGTACACCGACACATACAAAACTATTGTGTTGGAAAAGTTCAACGCCGCCCGAGCTAAGACCAAGGACGCACAATTGTTGGTTGAGGTCAAGTTAGATTTTAGCCATTACGTACCTGATGCTTTCGGCACATCGGACGCTATCATTATTGCCGATGGTGTGATGGAGGTTATCGACTTTAAGTATGGCAAAGGCGTAAAGGTGTCAGCCGTGGAAAATCCACAAATGATGATTTACGCTTTGGGCGCATGGGACTTATTTAACTTTGAGTACGACATACGTAAGGTACGCATGACTATCGTACAACCACGTATTGATAATCTTTCGGAGTTCGAGTTAGATGCCGCCGACCTCATTAATTGGGCAGTCGATGAGCTGCAACCAAAAGCCAACGAAGCCTATGCCGGAGGTAAGCAAAAGCCGGGCAATTGGTGTCAGTTCTGCAAGGTTAAGGCAAACTGCAAAGCCCTATCGTCTATGTGTATCGAAGCACAGCAAGCCAACCCCGACCCACGTAAGATTAGCAAGGAAGTAATGGAAAGCACTATACTACCTTTGCTTTCAACGTTCAAAACGTGGCTAACTGGAGTTGAGGAGTACAGTTTGGAGCAGGCGTTAAGTGGCGTACAGTATCAAGGTTTCAAAATCGTTGAGGGGCGCAGTATCAGAAAGATAACAAACCCAACCGCCGTGATGGAACTTTTAGGCAAAGAGGGCTTTGCAAAAGAAGCCTACATTAAGCCTACCGAGCTACGAAGTATTACCGATTTGGAGAAGCTCATTGGTAAGAAACGCTTTGGTGCAATTTGCGCCGAGTACATCAATAAGCCACAAGGCAAACCAACGTTAGTGCCTGAATCAGACAAACGCCCGGCGTTTAATCAGGCAGCAGACGATTTTAAAGACATTTAAGTTTAACATTTTAAATTCATACAATTATGATAGACCCTAAAGTAGTTAATGACACTAAGGTAATCTTTGGCCCATGCCGCCTTAGTTACACCCACGTATTTGAGAAGTACACCCCAGACGATGGCGGAGAAGGCAAGTATATGACTAACGTTTTAATTCCGAAGTCTGAAAAGAAGACTATTGAAGCCATCAAAAAAGCAATCGAGGCAGCTAAGAAAGCCGCTATCGTAGCTAAATGGGGAGGCAAAGAGCCTAAAAAACTTGATATGGCTTTGCGTGACGGTGACGAAAAGGACGATGAGGTTTACGAAGACCACTACTATGTGAACGCCAAGAGCAACACACGCCCGGGCGTAGTTGATCGTAAGAAAGTGCCTATCGTGGACGAGGAAGAAGTTTACAGCGGCGTTTGGGCGATTGTGTCGGTAACTTTCTACGGCTACGACGTAAGCGGTAACAAGGGCGTAGCGTGTGGCCTCAACAACATTATGAAGTTCAAGGACGACGATCATTTGGGCGGCAGAGTATCAGCCGAAAGCGACTTTGGCGATTTGGACGGCATCGACGACGAGGACGACGACGATTTGTAAAGTGCTTTTTTCTCTACGATAAAATGTTAATGTAGTAGCCCCCGGCGGTGGAAAGAGGAAGCCGCCGGGGTAATCAAACAACAAAGCGTATGAAAGAATTAGGCATAGACATCGAAACATATAGTAGCAACGACCTAACCGAGTGTGGCGTTTACAAGTACGTGGAAGCCGAAGACTTTACCATATTGCTTTTTGGGTATAGCGTGGACGGTGGTCCGGCGAAATGTGTGGACTTTGCAAGCGGCGAAACTTTGCCGCCGGACATCAAAGCAGCATTAACCGACCCCGAGGTAATAAAGACCGCTTTCAATGCAGCTTTTGAGCGTATTTGCATCGGTGTATATTTAGGCATCAAAGGGCGATTAGACCCGAGACAATGGCGGTGTACGATGGTAAGAGCCGCCCGAATGGGTTTGCCACTTTCGTTAGCCCAATGCGGTGAGGTGCTTAAACTGGAAGACAGAAAGATGACAGAGGGTAAAGCCCTGATAAGATACTTTAGTGTTCCAAACAAGCAAACCAAACAGGGCATAACAAAGATGATCCGGCACAAGCCGAGCGATGCACCCGACAAATGGGCAACGTTCAAAGCCTACAATATCCGAGACGTGGACGTAGAGCAAGCCATCTTAAAAAAAGTCAGGAGATTAGAAGCACCAGAGTTTGACGAAGATTTGTACGTGGCCGACCAACACATTAACGACCGTGGCGTAATGATAGACCAAGTATTGGTAAACAATGCCGCCCGATTTGATGAGCTATACAAAGATGAGCTATTTGCGGAAGCCCGAAAACTTACAGGCATGAGTAACCCGAACAGCCCCGGACAGATTAAACAATACATATCCGAGAACACCGGGTTTACTATTGATAGCCTCAACAAAAAGAATTTGGACGACTACGAGGTGCAGTTTAAGTATTGGCCCAAGGTGCAGAAAGTTTTGGCTTTGCGTAGGGAAATGGGTAAGACTTCTAACAGGAAGTACACAACTATGCAAAAATGTGTCTGCAAGGATAGTCGAGTACATGGTTTGTTGCAGTTTTGCGGTGCAGCACGTACAGGCAGATGGGCAGGGCGTTTGGTGCAGTTGCAAAACCTACCACAAAATCATTTGGAAAGTCTGGATGATGCACGCTATTTGGTAAAGCAGGGTGATTTGGAAGAGTTTGAAATGAACTACGGAAACGTTACCCAAGTACTTAGCGAGTTGATACGTACCGCTTTCATAGCCAAGCCCGGTTGCACGTTCCACGTATGCGACTTTTCAGCGATCGAGGCACGTGTGATAGCATGGATAGCCGGGGAAACATGGGTATTGGACGCTTTCAGGCAAGGGCACGACATCTATTGTGAGACTGCAAGCAAGATGTTTGGTGTACCAGTACAAAAGCACGGCCCCAACGGAGATTTGAGACCGAAAGGCAAAGTAGCCGTTTTGGGTTTGGGCTACGGCGGTGGTGTATCGGCATTGGAAGCGATGGGCGGTAAGAAGTTAGGTTTAACTGAATCCGAGGAAAAAGACATCGTAAACAAGTGGCGAGACAGTAACCCACATATCGTTAAGTTATGGCGTACCGTTGAAAAGGCAGCTATCACAGCCATTAAGACAGGGCGAAGCATAACAATACAACAAGGTATCGTAATCGGTTATCGTTGGGGTATGTTACTAATTACCCTACCAAGTGGCAGGACTATTTGTTACCCACGCACGCAGGTTGGAATCGAGACAAACGACGGTTGGCGAGGCGACCACGTAATTATCGAGTATGAGGGTTTGAACCAAAAAACGAAGAAGTGGGGAAAATTGAGAACCTACGGCGGTAAGCTAACCGAGAACATCGTACAGGCTACGGCACGTGACATATTAGGTTGTGTGATACTTAGAGCCGAGCAGCGAGGGTTAAACGTAGTTTTCCATATACACGATGAAATCATCGTTGAGGCTACGAAAGACCAGACGTTACCGATGGTTGAGGCTTTGTTTAGTGAGCCTATACCGTGGTGCAAAGATTTGCCACTCAAAGGTGCAGGGTACACCACCCCATATTATCTAAAAGATTAAACAATAAAGCAATATGGCAAAGAATAATACAACAGAAATTAAGGTAGAATGGCACAAGGCGACGGAAGCCCCTAAAAAGAATGTGCCGATATACCTACTTTTTAAGGTGGGTAAACGAAAATATCCGCTTTGTCGTTTAATGACGTTCCATCATAGTAACGTCGTTCCGGCTGAATGTGATTGGGGCAAGGCAGAAACCCAGGAAGCCCAATTACCTATCATGTGGACGTATGCAAGTCAGATAGAGCCGCTAATTACTGATGAAGTAGTGGCAGATGCGAAATTTGCAGCGTGGGCATGGTATAAAGAAGATTAGTTATTAACAAAAAAACATATACAAAAATGGAGATACAGACAAGTAAGGCGCTATCAGACGTGCAGCAATTCAGATACGAATTATTGCAATGGTGTGGCAACGTGGAAGATGCGGAGAAAGCTAATACCTTTGTAATGGGTAAGGACGAAAAGCCAGTACAGGCGCAGTTACCAAAATCCGGCATAGAGGACGGCATCTATTTGGTACACGCCGACGGCAAAGCAACTTTGTTTGAACTGGAGCACACCAAAGACGATAACATGGATAGCGAGGTAGTAGCTATCGGTTTGAAGATGGGCAGATTTGGCATTAAGATAGCTTTGCACGATGAGGCTAACGGCGATGGTATCACACTAACTACGAAAGAGAATGGCAACGAAGAAAACGACCAAGCCTACTATACCGACAAGTACGACGATGCAGTAGCAGACATGGACGGAGCGAGAAACACCAACCATTTGCGTAGCATCCTGAATCCAAAGATAAAGTTAGCTGATGATTGGTACATACCATCTTTAGGCGAGTTGTACCGTATCTTTATCAACAAAAAGGCTATCAATGCAGCTTTGGAGTTTGCCAAGGGCGATAAACTGCGAGACCGTTGGTATTGGACTTCTACCGAGAGCAGTGCTACCTACGCATGGTATCTGTACCTCGGCGGCGGTAATACGAACGATTGGGGCACTAAGGCCAGCAGCACGCGCAGAGTTAGGGCAGTGTCAGCATTTATTTTTTAGCCCTTAATATTTTAGTTTTTAATCTTTAAGCACGGCGAAAGCCGTGCCATTATTCACCAATACCGCCAATTATGAAAAAGATGTACTGCAAAACGTGCATATCATACGATCCTGATGAAGACAAACCCGGCTACGGAGTTTGTAAGCTATCAGAGTGTGAAGTTTGCGAGCAGTGCCCCGGTTGCATAGATTGGCGGTATTTTAAGATTTGGTACTTATAATATGGTTATTCTTTCTTTATTCGACGGCATGAGTTGCGGACAAATTGCACTAAGGGAATTGGGCGTAACGATTGATAAATACTATGCAAGCGAGATAGATAAGTTTGCAATCCAAAACACGATGACGAATTTTCCCGACACCGTGCAGTTAGGCGATGTTAGACAAGTGGACGCTAAAAGTTTGGGTAAAATTGATTTGCTAATAGGTGGCAGCCCATGCCAGTGTTTTAGTTTTGCCGGAAAACGTGCAGGAATGAGTACCAAAAGCAAAGAACAAATTGAGACCTTAACAAGGTATCTGGAATTAAAACAACAGGGCTTTGAGTTTGAGGGGCAAAGTTACTTATTTTGGGAGTACGTCAGAATACTTAACGAGCTACGAGAGACAAACCCAAACATCTTATTTATGCTTGAAAATGTTGAAATGGGCAAGCGATGGGAGGCAGTTATTAATGAGGCTTTGGGTATCGTAGGCGTTCATATAAATAGTGCTTTGGTATCGGCACAAGTTAGAAAACGTATCTATTGGACTAACATTAAATTGGCGCAGTGTGATTTATTCGGTTTACCTCATAGCGCAATACCACAGCCGACAGACCGACACATATTTATTAAGGACATCTTACAGGATGAAGTCGATGAAAAATATTTCCTTAGTCCTGAATATGTAGAAAAGTTATTAGCCTATAACAAGCGTCAGGAGGAAAACGGCAACGGCTTTAAGGCTATTTTCCACAAGGAAACAGACAAAATGTGTACATTAACAGTGGGGGGGGCGTAGTGTGAAAGACTTAATTTGTGTAGCCCAAAGGGGCAGATCATACCGAGGCGAGCCACAACATTTTGAGGAAAGCCCAAACCCCGGTAAGACCAACTGTTTAACGACAGTGGCAAAAGATAATTTGATAATGCAACGACCACGAGGCAAAAACAAAGGTGCTATTAATACCAAAAAGTCGCCTACGTTATCCGCTAATTCGTGGCAACAAAATAATTTATTAGTGAGCAAGCCAAAAGACGGAATCAGGCAGATAAACCCGAGCCGTGAAAGTGGAGGCACACAGCCATACCAACAAAACCGAGTTTATGCAGCTGATGGCAAAAGCCCGGCTTTGATGAACGGACACGGAGGGCAGACGATTAACGCCTTAGTGGGGGGGCTGCAAGTCAGACGATTAACGCCGACAGAGTGCGCCCGACTGCAAACTATACCAGAGTGGTATAAATGGGAAGTATCAGAAACACAACAATACCGTATGTTGGGCAATGGTTGGACGGTAGAGGTTATAAAGCATATACTTTCATTTTTACCCGATCATCTTAAAAAGTAAAACAACATGGCAGAAGATTTCAGATATATAAGATTTAAAGTTATTAGGGCAAGCGACCTAAAAGAACTTTTCAGGCAGTTGGACGATGAACCACGACCATTTGAATTAGTGGTACACCCACCAATAGGCAAAATCGGTGTGCGCCCGGTAACTATCAAGGCGAACAGCGAGGAAGATGCTAAGTACTTTAAAGGTATCTTAGATAAGTTATCGTATGAATCTTTAGAAAGATTGGCGTATGGCACAGATAAAGTTAAACAATGATTTCCCGATCGACATAGCAACAGCCCATAGCCGTATGGCGAAGAAGTGGAAGAACAAAGCGACCACATGGGCGAAGTTGGTAGAGCGATGCAGCGAAACGAAGCGAACCACCGAAAGCGTAAGCGAGTACGCCAAGATGAGCAGGGAGGAACAAAGCAGTATCAAGGACGTGGGCGGTTTTGTTGGCGGCTACCTATCAGGTGGAACACGAAAGACCGCTAACGTGATGTGGCGAAGTATTGCCACGCTTGATATTGACTACGGTACGCCCGACCTTTGGGATGAGTTCACACTAAACTTTGACTTTGCGGCGATGCTTTACAGCACGCACAAGCACACAAAGGATAAGCCACGCTTTCGTTTGGTGTTCCCATTGAGCCGTCAGGTACGCCCAGATGAGTACGAGCCGCTTTGCAGGATGATAGCAAGCAAACTTAATATTGAGGTGTTCGATGATACCACCTATCAGTTAGCGAGATTGTTTTATTATCCATCTACAAGCAAAGACGGCGAATATGTGTTTGAGTACCAAGACGGCGAGGCGTGCAACGTTGATGAGTTCCTAAAGCAGTACCACGACTATAAAGATGTGGCACTTTGGCCAGTATCAAGCAGAGAGGGCGACATCATCGTACACGAATTGAAAAAGGTAGGTGATCCGACCGAAAAACCCGGCTTAATTGGTGCTTTTTGCCGTGCCTACTCAATAGAGGATGCAATCGACACGTTTCTACCTGATGTGTACGAGAAGACCGCCCACGATGGGCGATACACCTACATTAATGGTAGTGTGGCGGCAGGTTTGGTTTGCTATGAGGGCAAATTCGCATACAGCAACCACGAAACAGACCCGGCGAGTAAGCAGCTTTGCAACGCTTTTGACCTTTGCCGAATACATCTATATGGTGTGCAGGATGAGGGGACGAAGATAACAGACAATACACGTTTGCCGTCGTACCTGAAAATGCAGGATTTCGTAGCCAAGGACAAAAAGGTTAGAATCTTACTTACAAAGGAACGGCAGGGCCAGGCCGATGATGATTTTGCCGACATCGAAGCAGAGGAAGCCGGGGACAGCGCAGTATCTGAGAATACAGATAAGTGGATGGCTGAATTAGACTTTGATAAGAAAGGCAGCATCAAATCAACGGCAAGCAATATTATTGCTATTCTGGAGAACGACCCAAGATTGAAAAACCATATATGGCAAAATCTGTTTAATGGGTTTAACTACATAACAGGTGGTTTGCCGTGGAACGCTGAGGCGACACAATGGGGCAATACTGATGATGCAAATCTAAGGATATACTTAGATGAAAAGTACGGAGTGACCGGAAAGGACAAAATCAAAGATGCTTTGGTGGCAGTCGTTACACGTCACAGAGTACACCCAATACGTGATTACCTCAATAGTCTTACATGGGACGGCGTGCCACGCTTAGACCGCCTAATTATCGACTACGTAGGTGCAGAAGACAATGAGCTAAACAGAGCTATGACACGTAAGCACTTTACGGCAGCAGTTGCAAGAGTGATGAACCCAGGATGCAAGTATGATTATTGCCTGATTATTGCCGGAGCCGAGGGTATCGGTAAATCTACGCTTTTCAATGTGATGGGCGGCGATTGGTTTAGCGATAGTTTGGTAACGATGGAGGGTACAAAAGGTATGGAGCAAGCCCGGAACGGTTGGGTTATCGAGTTACCGGAGTTGGGCAGTATCAAGCGGTCAGACGTGGAGCAGGTAAAAGCCTACATAAGCCGTCAGAATGATATGTACCGCCCGGCATACGGCAGCGTGATGGAATCCCACCCGAGACAATGCGTTTTTTGCGGTACGACCAATGAAACATATTTCTTAAAGGGAGAGACCGGAAACCGCCGCTTTTGGGTAATTGAGGTTGATGCTAAGTACAGAAAGTACCCCGATTTCCGTGCGGCTTTGCAAGCCGATCGTAACCAGTTATGGGCAGAAGCCGTGCAACGATATAAGGACGGTGAGAAATTGGCTTTGTCGGATAGTCTGGAGGAAGCAGCCAAGAAACGACAGCAGCAATTTAACGACAATTGCGACGACCCATTACAGGGTTTAGTACAGGAGTTTTTGGATATGAAGCTACCGACCGACTGGAATACATGGGACTTAAACCGCCGCCGGGCGTACATAAAGAACCCCGACCCATTGGACGAAACGGGTGTAGAAATACGTACCAAGGTGTGTGCCGCAGAATTTCTTTGCGAAATGATGGGCATCAACATTTCAGATAAAGGGTATAAGTACGAAGCACGTAGGGTTAATAAGGTATTGGACGATTTAGGTTGGCTAAAATTATCGTCTGCAAGATTTCCGATATATGGAACACAAAGGGCATTTAGCAGACCAGAGGAAGACGACGAAAGCGACCTATAAGGTGTGAAGACGTAAACAAAGAAAATGTAAACGAAGTTGTTTACAGGGCTATAAAGGCAGAAACGACAAAAAAGGAAAAGTAAACAAATAAACTATCTATTGTTTTTGTTTACACCTTTGTTTACATCTTTGTTTACGGCTAAAGTACTGAATATCAATATATAACTATATATGTAAACAATGTAAACAATAAAATATAGTATAAGTAGAATAGTAGTGTTATATATACTATATACCTATATAAACTATATATTTACCCGCATACGTACACGTATATAGAAAAGTTGAAAATTGAATGTTTACAGGGCGAAAGTTAAAAATATGAAGAAGTTAGAAGCAATAACACGCCACGCCGAGGTATCGGAAAAGGCGATAGAAAAATATTTGGTGCAAGAGGTGAAAGCCATTGGCGGCATTTGCCTCAAATACTCAAATGCAAACATGGTGGGTTATCCTGATAGAGTGGTATGCCTACATGGTGGTAAGGTTGTTTGGGTGGAGTTGAAAAGTAAAGGCAAGAAGCCAACGAAGATACAAACCATAAGACAAAATGAGTTGGTGAGCATGGGGCACGAAGTCTATACAATCGACAACAAACAGATGATCGACGAATTAATTAAAGTTTGGAGGGCAGAACAATGAAAGTTTTGTGTGATTATTGTGGAGAATGGTTTGACAAGAAACCAAGTACGGTTAAGGCTAAAAACTATTGCTGCAAGGAGCACCGACACTTAGCAAAGGTTACTTTGGTAAAGTGCGACAATTGCGGTAAGGAGTTTGAAAGATGGAATGACTATGTATTTGGGCACAATTTCTGTTGTGTTGAGTGTTCTAAACAGTTCACAAGTCAGAGAATGACAAACTATAACAGCACCCACAACCCAACGGCTATGACACCCGAAAGAAGATTGGCAGAACGTAAAGCCCATTTGGGTAAAGGAAAAGGCAAGACGTACACTAAGACGTTTGGCAGACATACCCACCGAATCGAAGCCGAAAAGAAGTTGGGAAGACCATTAAAGCCGGGCGAAGTGGTACACCACATTAACGGAGACAAAAGAGATAACAGACCAGAGAACTTAATAGTTTTCGCCAGTCAGAAGTTACACGCTAAATGGCATAATGAACATAAGGACTATGAAATTTAAACCGTATAATTATCAAAGGGCAGCTATACAATGGGTATTGGATCATCCACGATGTGGGTTGCTGTTAGATATGGGACTTGGAAAAAGTGTTATTACATTAACGGCAGTACAACAATTGATGGACGATTGCGAGGTTAGCCGTACTTTGGTGGTAGCACCGAAAAAGGTAGCCGAAACAACATGGACTACCGAGGCAGAAAAGTGGGATCATCTGCAAAGCCTGAGAGTAGCAAAGGTGATGGGCACAGAGAAGCAGCGTAATTTGGCATTGGCATCTAAAGCGGACATCTACGTTATCGGGCGTGATAGTTTTGTTTGGTTAGTTGGTAAGTATGGCGGTCAGTTGCCATTTGATGTGTTGGTGATTGATGAGCTAACGAGTTTCAAATCTTCTAAGTCAAACCGATTTAAGGCGATGCGTACAGCCATACCAACAGTTAATCGAGTTATCGGACTTACAGGAACGCCAGCACCTAACGGACTGATAGACCTATGGGCACAAATGTACTGCATAGACATGGGCGAACGTTTGGGCAAGAGTGTAACGAAGTATCGTGAAACCTACTTTGAGACCCACAAATGGAACAACGTAATAGTACGTTGCGACATCAAAAAAGGGTGCGAGGACGTTATCAAAAACAAGATTTCTGATATTTGCCTATCAATGCAAGCAAAGGACTATTTGCAGTTGCCGGACATGATCACCCACGAAACCAAACTTACTTTGTCGCCAAAGGTGATGGAAGCATACAACAAGTTTGAGAAAGAAAAGGTTTTGGAGTTTACCGAATTGCATACCGGGGAAAATGCCAATATCTTAGCAAATAGTGCCGCCGGGCTGATGAATAAGTTAAGCCAGTTTGCCAACGGTGCAATATACGATGAGGCCAAGGACGTACACGAAATACACGATGAGAAGTTAGATAAGTTAGCCGAGATCGTGGAAGCTGCAAACGGCAATCATGTGTTAGTCTTCTATCAGTTCAAGCATGATGTAACACGTATCACCAAGAAACTGAAAGGCTATACCGTCAAGTCATACGAGGGTGAAAAGGAGTTGAGAGAGTGGAACGCCGGAAAGATAGACGTACTATTGGCCCACCCTATGAGCACGGCGTTTGGCTTGAATATGCAGCAGGGCGGCCACTATATCGTATGGTTTGGCACAGGTTGGAATCTGGAATTATACCAACAGGCCAACGCACGATTACACCGACAAGGGCAGCAGTACCCAGTACAGGTGTATAAGTTGATTTGTGCCAACACCGTAGATGAACGAGCCAACACAGCATTAAGCGGTAAGCAGGGCGTACAGCAATCTTTGTTGGATAGCCTCAACTTTTTGGTAAGGAAGTATCACACAACAATAGACATCAAAGACGAATATTAGAGTATGGCAAAGGATAAAGACTATATAAGGCTGATACATACGGCCAAGTGGCTACGATTGAGACGTGACAAACTCAACGATACGCCACTATGCGAGAGGTGCGAGGAATTGGGCAGAGTGGCAGCAGCCACCGAGGTACACCACGTTATCCCGGTTGAGGATGGACTAACAAGGCAGGAAAAAGAACGCCTGATGTTTGATTACTTTAACCTCAAAGCCCTATGCCACGAGTGCCACGTTAAGGTACATACGGACATGGGCAGGTGTGGCAAAGTTCAAGCAAAGAACCGAGCCAAAGAGCACCTGAAAAGATTTGTGAATAAATTTTTGAAATAGCAGAGATATGAAACACAAGGGTGGAAATGTTTATGGTTCAATCTATGAGCGTAAGCGTAAGAATGGCGGTATATCATATACGGCAGAGATACAGTTTCAAGGCAATATTATCCGTCGTTCATTGAAAGACAAAGAACTTTTGAAAGTTTGGATGAGTGACGTTTGTGAGCGGCTGAATAGTGTACTTAACGAGTATAGTACTAATCTTGAATTGCAGATATTGAAGCTAAGAAAGAGTGAGTACAAAGCAATGATGGATAAGGCAAGACCTATTTTGGAGGATGCTAAGCAATACGATATAAGAAATCTATCATGCGCTAACAAAATAGGGCTTACTAAAAAGGCAGAGTTTCAAACGTATTTAATTCGTGATGAGGACGCCGGATTGATAAAGATTGGCAAGTCAAAAGACATCTACATGAGAATGAAAACGATTGGCAGAAAGCGATTGCAACTTATTGCCTATGTTGATAGAGACATTGAAGTTTATTTGCACAAGCTATATCAGAGTGTGAGAGTAAAAGGCGAATGGTTTAACCTCACAGATGAGGAAGTGAAAGAAATTATTAAGACTTTCGGGTTTGAAACCCCGGGGGTACTTTTTTTAAGGGCATAGTGAGTGAACTAAACCTCACCAACCCCCTTTTCCACACGTGAGCCGATTTTTGGGCCGTGGGGGATTTTGCCCAGATGCAAAGCCCCGGCATATTTGGCACGATATAAAAACGCCCACGTGTGTAGGTTAATATTAAAAATCAAGATTTATGAAGTTTGGAAACCAAGATGGCACAGGCTTTGGATTTGGCAGCTTTGGCGCAGGTCAGACCCAAGCCCCCCCACCCGATGAGGTGGAGCCGGAAGAAACCACAGCCGAGACAACCGCCCAGGCAAAGCGAGCGCATAGACGTACAAAGGAGTGTACCGAGTTATCGCAACGCTACGAGTACCGCCGGGCATTTAGCGAGGTCAAGTTATTGGAGGCAATGCAGTACGTTAAGCTGCAAGACCATACCACCTACAATTTTATCACCGCCGGGGACGTGGATAGTCTTAGTTACCTGAAAGTGGTGCTTAATCAGCATGATTTGGACTATTGTTTGTTATCTACATGGTGCATGGCGGCAGAGGATATTTTGCAGGTACGGCAATGGTACGAGCAAGGGCGCATTAAGAAACTTGATATGTATTTGGGCGAGATATTCCCGGGCAGCTATAAGATTGAGTGGCAGATGGTGCAAAAGTTCTATCAGGAACACCCAGAGGCAGGACGTGCCGCAGTATTCAAGAACCACAGCAAGATATACGCAGGGTGCAACTACGATGAGGGCTTTTATTTCGGCATACAGACAAGCGCAAACATTAACACTAACCCAAGAACGGAGCAGGGAAGTATAACAGTTGATAAGGGACTGTTTGAGTTTTACAAAGACTACTTCGACGGCATCCGCTCATTTGAAAAGTAACGCAGCATGGAAGAAAAGAAACAAAAGTTTTTGGAGGCTTTGGCGCAGGGCTACGGCATCATAGCCACAGCGTGCGAGGCGATAGGCATAGGGCGCAGTACTTATTACCGATGGTATAACGCCGACCCAGAGTTTAAGGAGAAAGTGGACGAGATCACCGAGACGCAGGTAGATTTTGTGGAAAGTAAGTTGATGCAGTCGATTAACGCTAACGACACAACGGCAATTATCTTCTACCTGAAGACCAAGGGCAAGAAGCGAGGTTACAGCGACAAGGCGCAGCCAAAGACCGCCGACCCATTGCCAGTTAGCCAGACTTTGCCGGAGCCATCCACCGAGGAAGACAACAAGAAGATAGCCGCCAAGATTAAGAGCAAAAAAGCGTATATCGTTAAGTTGTTGAAGAAGCAAGGCAAATATACCGCCGAACTTACATACCAAGTGGATATTACGGCTAAGTTGTTGGTACGTGCCGACATTTTGGGCGATGAGATCATGGCAGACGGACACCAGGCCGTAAACGTGGAGTACAGCCGAGAGGGTAACGAACGCAAGACGATCGACCCGAAAGAAAAGCTATATATCGAGTTGTTGCAGCAGGGACAGAAAGCGTTAAGGGCTTTGGGCATGAACACCGAGAGCAAGGAACGAAAGAGCGACAACGATAGTTTTAACGACTTTATGGCAGCGATGCAGGAGGGCGACGAATGACAGAGGAAGAAAAAGAAGGATTTCGACGACTGAAAGCCGATGTATCGGAGCAGTTGCGGCAGGGGCGCAGTACATACGCCGACCGTTACCGCCGTGCGCTTATCGAAACAGATAAGCGTATCGGCGATTATGTGTTTGGAGTGATAGACCACCCGGACGCACACAACCTGTATGAGATATTGGGAGTAAGACGCTTTTTGCAGTTGCTTGATAAGTACGATTGGAAGCCAAAGCGAGTAAAGCGTTTTTTCAAGTTCTATGAGGCTTTGCGGTTTAGTGGCATCCGAGGGCGCACACGCTATAAGCTAACCCCGGTGCAAGCCTACCAGTTTGCAAATATCTACGGCTTTGCCCGAGACGATGGGCGCAGACTGATACGCACCGCCTACCTATTCGTGCCCCGAAAGTTCAGCAAAACGACATCGTGCGCAGCTTTGGCGGTTTATGATATGCTTTTCGGCGATAATAACGCCCAGGCATACGTGGGCGCAAATAGCTACGATCAGGCTAAAATATGCTTTGATGAGATACGAAACATCATGTTTGATATTGACCCAAAGGAAAAGCACTTTAGGGTTAATCGTGAAAAGATTACTTTCAAAGACCGTGGACGTGATAGCCTCATACAATGTTTGACCGCCAACGCCAAAACCAAAGATGGTTTGTTTGCCTCATTGGTGATAATGGACGAGTACGCCCAAGCCCGGAACACGGCAGGCAAGAACGGCGCAGACCTCAAAAACGTATTGACAACATCAATGGGGCCAAGGCGTGAGCCGCTAACAATCATTATCACCACGGCAAGCGATGTGGTAGATGGCCCATTTGCCCACGAACTTGACGGAGTGATGGCGGTACTACGAGGTGAAGCAGAAAGCGACACCATGTTTGCATCTATCTTCATGCCTGATGTGGACGATGCAGAGGACAGCCCGGAGACGTGGGCAAAGGTGCAGCCACATTTGGGTATCACGGTGCAACCGGACTACTACGAAAATGAGTATCAGACCGCCCAGTTATCAGCCGAAAATATGTTGGCTTTTCGCACGAAATTGCTTAATATTTTCACGATAAACGACGAAAAAACGTGGTTTACCCACGAAAAGGCAAAAGAATTATTGGGCAATTTCTGTATAGATCAGGTGCAGGGCCGCCCAGATTGTGCCGTGGCGTTTGATTTGTCGGTGCATGATGATTTCAGCGCAGTATCTTATACCGTGTACCTATCGGGCACTAAGAAGTTTTACACGCATACTGATTACTATTTCCCGGAGGGAGCGTTAAAAAGGCATCCCAACGAGCAGCTTTATAGGCTTTGGAATGAAAAAGGGTATCTTATTTTCTGCAAAGGGCAGAAGATAGACACGGCGATGATTACCGAGGACATATTAAGGCGCAGTAAGTTGGTTAATATTATCCGTATTGGCTACGATGCTTACAAGGCGCAGGAGCTAACGAGTATTTTAAAGTCAGTTGGAGCGAGGAACGTGCTAACCCCATTTAGTCAGACCTACGGAAACTTTAACCTACCAGTAGAAAGTTTTGAGATGCTTGCATGGAGTGACCCGGTAAAGATAGAGTTTAACGACAACCCTATTAACGCTTTCTGTTTGGAAAATTGCGTGATAGATACCGACAATCTGGAGAACAAAAAGCCGCTCAAAGTGTCACAATACCGCAAGATAGATGGGGCGATAACGCTTTTAATGACGTTAGGGCTACTTTATACCTACGAGAGGTAAAACTATACGGAAAAGTGGCGAAATGCCGTCAAAACGCCTAAAAACGGCATTTCTGACGATATTTCGCCACTGATTACAGAAACCATTACTATAGCTCAACATCGGCTGAATCATCGGTGGAGCCGCCGAAGTCCGACATATTGCCGCCACTGGTGTTGCCGCCACCTGACGGATTGCCGCCACCGGTGGTGCCGCCCTCATCGTGGGTTCCGGCAGTCTCGCCGCCATCGTCGCCGCCGCCATCATACTTGCCAGCCTCACGGAACTTGGCATCTTTGTAGAGGTCAGCGGCGCGGAAGCGTTTGCCGAGATAGAGGTTAAGGCGTACAGCCTTGATGTTGTCGGCGGTAAATCCCTTGGCGGTGGTAGCCGCTGAGGTTTCCAGGCCAATGCGGAAGATGCCGAGGTCGTCGAGGCGTACCGCCTTGCCTTCCAACAGCAACTCACGCATACAAATCTGCATCTCAATCAGCACACCGCGGATTGTGGACTCACCGAACACGCAGTGATGGTTTGCCATGTGCTTTACGAATTCCTCAAACTCCATAAGTTCGGTAACGGCACGGCCGTACCACTTGTTTTTGGTTACGCCCGTCTGATTGCTTTTGTACTTCTTGTAACGTATCATACTTTTTGCGTTTAAAAGGTTGTTTGGCACTATTGCCGCCACAAAGATAGCAGCCATTTTTGGCAAGAATCCGGATACGCGCCGTTGTGTCCTGTTACCGTCTGTTGTAGGCAGCGATTAATTGTATTTTCACGTTTGTTTTCCTTACTTTTGCACCCATGGAACAGAACAAAGATAATTTCAAGATAAGGGAGTACGGCCGCATGGAACTTGCGGCAAAGTACTGTAATTGCATCATGCCCGAATCGGTGTGGAAGAAATTCCGCCGATGGATGCACCTATACCCCGGGCTTATGGAGCAGCTTGCCGCCATTGGTTACACAGAGCGCAGCCGCAGTTTTACACCGGCACAAGTGCGCCTGATAGTGGATGCCCTGGGTGAGCCGTGAGATTATCGGTACGGTTATCGGCGGTTTGCCGTATGGAAATCGTCGTTTTCCGTACCGATAATTTGGCGTTTTTGCACGGTTTTATGATAAATTCACGACACTTTGTGTTAAAATACCATATAAGTAAGTAACTAATTATGTGTTTTTGCACGAAAAGCAGTATCTTTGCAGCGGAACAATACGTTATAACGAAATGAAATCACCAGAGCAGATAAATAAGATAGCAGCAGTTGTACTGTATATATTGCAGCACTTCAAGGACGGCGTGGATTATATCAAGTTGTTCAAAATCATGTATTTTGCACAACGTGAGTATTTGGCTACCTATGGTTTGACCATTGCCGAGGACACGTTTAAGGCACGTCAGTTAGGCCCCGTTCCATCACTCACTTACAAGGTGGTGAAGATGGTAGAGAACGGCGACGAGTCGGCAGACCTCAAAGGTTTTACGTCTTCTATTCGCGTGGACGAAAACCAAAGGGTTTATGCCACGGCGGCACCGGACATGGACTATATAGCCGATATGGAAAAAGAGGAACTGGACAAGACGATAGCCCAATACGGTGGTGTTGACTCAAAGAGACTTTCGGAGTTGTCGCACGATGATGCTTACAAAGCAGTGTGCGAGCGAATGAAAGACGATCCACAGAAAGACGTGCTTACACTCATTGACATTGCACGTGCAGGCGGTGCGTCGGATGCAATGGTAAACCACATTCGCCAAGTGCAGATTATCAAGGAGTCAATGGCATGTTGATTGACGATGCTAAAGGGGCATTGGCGGCACTCAAAGCCGAGATGCAGGAAGACAGGCGCATAAAGTCGGGCACAGACCTCAACGTGGGCGATATTGTTTATCAGGACATGGACAGAAACGATGGTTTGGTACTCAACAAGGGCTACGATGATAGGTTGAAGTTTTTTGTTATAGTCGGCAAGAACTCAAAGGGCGATGCCATAGGACTTTGCCTGATAAATTCGGATTTGGATTTTTACAAGGACGTTCCGGATATGCAACGCTTTCAGTACATTTTGAAAGCCGCCGACTACAAAGGTGTATTGGAGAAAGACAGTCGTTTGGATTGTGCGCAGCTTTTCTCGATGAAAGCAAGAAAGAGTGTGGCAGTGAAAGCCGAGCGTGTCGGACACCTCACAGCAGATGACGAAGCAAAGGTTTTGCCGCTTGTTGCCTCATGCGGATTTATTGACGCACACATGAGAAAGGTTTACAGAATAGGGCAAAAATAAAGATTTTCAATATTATGGGAATGGATGTTTAAACAAAACAACAATGGTAGGAATATATGAAAGCCTAAAGGCGTATTTTGAGAATACACCAAACCCGATAAATGGAAATAAGGATATAGCCCCGGTAGGCACCAGCCTATCGGGGCTTTTTCATGCCCTTTTCCTACCCTATAAAGCCGCAAAATGTTAAATTTTGGTATAAGTAAGTAACTTTTTACCGAAAATCTTTGGTGCTTTAAACTTTTTTATGTATCTTTGCGGTGTCAAATCATAATTGCGGTACAGATGTTGCCGCCGTTCACCGTAACGTAGCGGCTATTTTTGTATCCGTGCCATAGTAAGTATAATAGGATATTTCTATATAAAGAGATAGCCGCGCCGTGTCGGGTAGCAGAAATGCCCCGGGGTTTCAGCAATTATGAACCTGACAGCACGTAGCGCGGTTTTTTTTCGTTTTTGTCAAATCATAATTGTTATGTCAAGTAACGTATCAGATCAAAATCCTGTAGAGCAGGTAGCGGAAGCGGTGCAGGTTGCACCCACCGACCAAGAGTTAAGTTTAGTAGCCGTAGAAAACGAGCACGCCGTTACTACATCTTTGAGAGTAGCGGAGGTTTTCGGCAAGCAACACAAGCACGTATTAGAGGCCATTAAGTCGCTGGATTGCAGCGAAGAATTCAGAGAGCCGAATTTTCGTCTGTCTAAAATCGCCTACCAAAATGGCAACATCAAAAAGCAGTTGCCAATGTATTACATTACCCGTGATGGCTTCATGTTTCTTGTTATGGGTTTTACCGGAAAGACGGCAGCAAAGTGGAAAGAGGCTTACATCAAGGCGTTCAACGAAATGGAGGCTAAGATAAGAGCCGAGCAGATGGCGAAAGCCATTGAGGAGCACGACAGAAAGGAAGCCGAGGAGTACGAGAAACTTCTGGAGCGAGAGGAACGAGAAGAGGCCGAGGTGGACAGACGCGTGAGGGAATACGCCCGACAGAGAACCGAGGAAGCCAAGGCAAAGGCGGAGGCACAAGCCAGAGCCAACGAGCAGGGCAATGGCGAAGCCGTGAGAATCGACACCACACGTTGCGGCTGGAGCGTGCTATCATCAATGGAAATCGCAAGACTTACGGGGCGACCACATTCAGACGTGATGAAGAGTATGCAGAGGTGCGCCAAGTATTGCAAGCGTTCGGGTCGTGTTTTCATTCGTGCCGAGAGATGGGAGGCCGACAAGTACGGTTGCCGTTCGATGATGTGGAGCACCTACAACGGCGTGAAGCTGATGCACAAGTACGGGCGCACAGCGATAACCGACGATGAGATGGCGATTATCTCGCACGCTTTCCGCTATCATACCCGACATTTGCCACCATCATTGCCGTTGCCGTTCGAGGAAGCCAAGCAGACCGGGCAGCAGCTGAAGAAACGCGAGTGGAGAACCAAGGCCAAGCCGAGGGAGACGGCACAGGCACAACACCAGGTACCGACCAAACCACAGACCCCACAGGCGCAGACCGTGGCAACGATGCCACAGACCCCAACCGACCTTATGCAGCGTTTTGTAAAGGCCGTGGGCGTGATGATGGGAATGGACACAGACAATTTAATGAACTTAATGAATAAAGGAGAATAAGATATGATAGTTACAGATAAGAAGCACAAGGACACTATTTCAGTAAGCAGCAACTTGAACACCGATGCAGAGGATTTAAAGAAGAACATCGCCGAGGTGTACGATTTCGTTAACGACCTTATGGCAGGTTTGCCGGAGGACGTAAAGGTAAGTGCGAGCAAGGTGCGAAGCGTGCAGGGTACGTTGGAGTATCTTCTTAACTACTGTTGGATTGAGGACGCAGACGAATAAAATATGGGAGGACACGAATATGAGATACAAGAAGCCTAAGAAAGTTACAAGTCTGGTGATAACAGACCGTGACGGAATGCCGGTATATAATGCCGACACGTTCCGTGATGCGATCAGGCAGACACGCGACTACGTAAAATGGTTGCTGGAGGAACTGCCACCCGACTATGAGTTGAGAATACACGGTTTGCTTGATGCCATGTATCCGCTTGAATGGCTCACCGAGGATGCCGTTATAAAGACGGTGACCAACAAGCCATAGGGACACGATCCCGACATTACCATAACCCATATACATAGCCGCTGCATCGTAATGGTGTAGCGGCTTATTCCGTTAAATGATATTAATATCAATAACATTTTACCCTATTTATTTTGATATTCAAATAAATATCATTATCTTTGCATCGTGAAATTTAATAAAGCAATGAAGTACAATGAACTTGAAAGAAAACTAAGAAAAATCGGGTGTTACGACACAAACAAGCAAATGGCAGGACACCCAATCTGGTACAGTCCGAAGACTGGCAAGGAGTTTAAGATGAGCAACCACGGTGGCGAGGAAGTCGCAACGGGTACGCTCAGAGCAATTAAAAAGGCGGCAGGGCTTATTTAAGCCCCCGTCTTTTACAAAACAGATTTATAAACAGAACATTAAGGAGATACAACAATGAGACAGGTTAAGGCAGTTATCGAAAGAGCAAGCGACGGAACGTATAGCATTTACAGCGATGCGGACGATTTAAGCTATCTGATAACAGGCACGGGCGAGACCGTGGAAGAGGCTAAGAAATGCTTTGAGGATGGTTATGCGGATATGAAACGCTACTACGAGAAAGAGGGCAAGGAGTTCACAGAGGTAGAAATGTGCTATTGCTATGATATGGCGTCATTTCTTGCCTATTACTCAAAGGTGCTTTCATTGGCGGGTTTGTCACGTCTGACGGGTGTAAACCCACAGCAGCTTAGCCACTACGTTACAGGGCGTCGCAATCCGTCGCCAAAGACCGTAAAGAAGATTATGGACTCTATCCACGCTTTTGGCAAGGATCTAAGCACAGTGCAGTTTGCTTAATACTGAATTTCACACGCTACGTTTTCAAGTTCACTTTATATAAACGCCGTTAGGGCGTTATCTTTAGCCGTGTCGGGTTAACGCCCGATGCGGCTTTTTTGTGCCTTTTAGCCTAACAGCCAAAAACTATTTTCTTAAAAAATTAATAATTTTACCACGTTGCGCCAACATGCGCCACGATGTGATAAACGGCATTTGGTTTTTGCAAAATACGATTGTATTTTTGTAGCGGCTCATTAGCCGTTCGGCATGAGGGCCTCGGATATTTTACTCATAATTAAAGGACAGAACACCGCCGGAGCGAAAACAGTAAGATAGTTGACAGCATTCAAAGTGTCGTAGCTTTGGCGGTTTTGTATGAAACGACAGATGGCAACATTTTGGAACAACATAAAACGATTTTTCAGCCGTGAGGCAACAGGTGCTGACACAGCCGACACCGCGCGCCCCACCACCGTAAGGACTGGTGGCGGCGTGGCGGTGTTTTCGGCCTGGGGCGGTGATGCCATGACGGTTGCAGCGGTATATCGGTGCGTGACGCTTCTAAGCGAGAGCGTGGCGAGCCTACGTTTGCAGTATATGCGGTGCAGGGATGGACGCTATCAGGAAGACACGGCAAGCGATCTGCATTATCTTCTGACCGTGCAGCCTCAACCCGAAATGTCGGCGTTTGACTTCTGGACGATGGCGGTGCGCCTGATGCTCATTGAGGGAAATGCCTACATTTACCCACGCTATGTACTGGGAGAGTTGACCGACTTAGTGCTTTGCCGACCTCACACCGTGACCCACGACCCACTGAACAGCCGTTACTACATAGCCGATGCCTATAATGGAGTGTTCGGCACATTCGAGGAAAAGGACATCATACATCTTTACTTGCATTCCTCAGACGGGCGCAGGGGCGAAAGCGTGCTGACCCATGCAAGGCGCACGATGGATATTGCCACGGCAGGAGATGCGGAGACGGAGAACCGGTTTACCAATGGCGGCAGTGTTCGCGGCATTATCAGCAACGACAAGACTACTACGGGGTTTGGCGAGTACCAGGACAAGGAACTGGAGAAGACAGCCGAAAGCGTGGATAGCCGTTTCAGCCGGGGCGAGCGTATAGTAAGTTTGCCGGGACAGGTGGACTTTAAGCAAATTTCGCTTTCTTCTACTGATATGCAGTTTTTGGAGAGCCGAAAGTTTACGGTGCGCGAGATATGCCGTTTCTTTGGCGTTCACCCATCTTTCGTGTTTGATGATACGAGCAGTAACTACAAAAGTGCCGAAATGGCAAACGTGGCTTTTCTTTCCAACACGCTCAACCCGATATTGAAGCGTATAGAATGCGAACTGACACGAAAGCTGATACCGCGGTCTTTGTGTTGCAAACGCCGTTTTCTGTTTGACCGCAGGGGTATTTACTCAATGGATTTGCAGTCACTCGCCGACTATCAGAAAAAGACGATCGAGAGCGGCATATACACCGTGAACGATTGGCGCAGGATGGAGAACCAACCTACCATCGACGGAGGCGATACGGTTTATCTTTCTACCAATCTTGCACCACTGGGCAGTGAAAAGCTATCGGGCACAACTGCAAAGGGAAATGATAACAACGATAAAAACAACGGAGAATGAAAAAGAAAAGAACAATAGCTATTGTGTCGGGGCTTCGCATTCGTGAGGCTACCGACGGAGCAGAGAGCCGCACAATTGAGGGCTATGCCCTGAAGTTCGGTGTACGTAGCCGCCTTTTATGCGATTGGTGGAACAACTATTACGAGGTACTGGAACCTGGGTGCGTGACACGCGAGATGCTGGACAAGCAGGACATCAAACTTACGATGTTCCACGACCGACAGTTGGTTTTGGCGCGTAGCAACAAGGGCAATGGTACTTTAAGCTACGAGGTTGACAAGGTGGGTGTGAAGTTCTGGGCAGAAATGCCGCACACGGTTGACGGCGACAAGGCTTTGGAACTGGTAAGCCGTGGCGATATTGCCGGGTGCTCATTCATCTATTCTACTGATGAGGGCGACAGCGAGAACGCCGTGAGCTACGAGCGTCTGGACGAGAAAGGCGACGATGGCGAGGATATTCTTTTGCGCCACGTGAAGCGTATTGACAACGTTTACGACTTCACCATTACCACCGACCCAGCCTACGAGCAGACCGACGTAAGCAAACGTGAGGTGGAGGCGGCAGGCATCCAGTTTGAGCAGCAGCCGAAGCCCAAGCAGATAGACGAGAGCAAGAAGCGTGAACGTATCAATGCGGTGCGTGAGCGCATAGCAAGTGTTGGCCGCAATCTGTAGAGGCGGCTTCTATATATGTTTTTTAGTTACTAATTTTAATCATTGACAGATGAAAAAGGAAAAGTTTAATTTTCGTGAAGCCTACGAGCGCATGGACGTAATCAAAAACCGCCTCGCAGAAATTGCGCAGGGCCTGGAGAACGACAAGGAGCGCGAAGACTTCACCGATGCGGAAAAGGGAGAGCGTAAAGCCCTTTACCGTGAAATGGACATCCTCGAAATGAAGATCAAGGCGGCTACCCCTACTATTGAGGTTATGCGTCGTGAGGACATCGAGGAGGCTAACAAGCAGATGCGCGAGTGCATCAAGAACGGCAAGCGTTTTGAGTTGAAGATCAGCCGTGCCGTGGCTTCTGACTTTGGCGGCAATACTTCGGGTTATCTCAACCCAGGCAGTTCTACCAATCCGTCACCGGTCACCATGGGCGACATCGTAGAACCATTGTATGCAAAGACCATTCTTTCGGCAATCGGTTCGCCATTGCTCACCGGACTGAAAGGCAACTATCAGTGGCCTGTAATCGAGACATTCGAGGCAACCATCAACGATGAGGGCGTAAAACTGGGTGATACCAAGATTGATGTTACAAAACTTATCGCAAAGCCTGAGCGTATGGGTGTAGCCGTGCCTATCACACGTGAAGCACTCAACGAGACCGACGACCTTTTGCAGCTTGTATGTACCCAGTATATGCCAGTTGCGGCAGCCGCCCTTATGAACAAAATCATGTTCAGCACCGTAAAGGTGGCAAAGGCTACAAATCTTGTAGGTCCATTCGTCAACCTCGAGGCGACTAACAAGAAGACTTATAAGGGTGAAGCACCTACCCTCGCCGAGCTTCTTGCACTCAAGGGCATTGTTTTGGGTGCCAACATCATGCCGGAGGGACTTTGCTACGTAATGACAGAGACCACAAAGGCACTTTTGGAGGGTACGCCAAAGTGGAGCGGTGCAAACCAGGCTATCGTTGATGAGAACGGCAAGATTTCGGGTGTACCGGTATTCTGTAGCTCATACGTGGCTGAGGGTTCGGTATTGTTCGGCTCATTCAAGTATGCCCCGCAGGGCTTGTTTGGTGAAATGTCAATCATCATCGACCCTTATACACTCGCGCGTAAGAACTCTATCGACTTCGTGCTCAATGCCGACTACGCTATTACCACATTGCGTGAGGAGGCATTCGCCATGTTGTCAAAGGACCCAGCATCGGCAGCAGGCTCCAGGGGTTAAATAAGTAATCACAATTTATAAAGTTATAACGTTATGGCAGTAGTGAATTTGGCACTTTTCAAGAAGCACGTAAGGGCTGATGATTTCGCCGATGATGACGAGTATTTGCAGCATCTATTAGATACAGCGGAAAGCGCAGTTATCACGGCAACCAACAGAACCCAAGAGGAACTGGCGCAGATGGGTAACGGACATGATGTACCTACCCCCATAAAACACGCTATAATGATGTTGGGCGCACATTGGTACAATCAGCGTGAAAGTGTGAGTAGCGTGCAGATGCACGCCGTGCCTGATTCGCTACAAGCCTTAATTAAACCCTATCGGAAATTAGCGGAATGAGAGCAGGAGAAATGAAATATCGTTTGCAGTTGTTGAAGCCTACGGCGACAACAAACGACTACGGCGAGGAAGCGACAACCTACGAGCCTATACGTACCGTATGGGCAGAGAGGAAGAAGCAGAGCGGAAACCGTAGCGAGGAAGTGGGCGAACATTTCCCCGACTATCGAGCCGAATTTAATGTGAGGGATGCACACCCGGTTAAAGAAAACTGGAGAGTGCAGCAGTTAGGTGGCTACCTTTACACGGTGGTTGCCATTATCCCAAACATTGATAGAGGTATGAATACTTTAGTTTGTGAGCGAGTAAACGAATAGTCAGATTTTGCAATAGTCTGTTTTCTTAATGTATATGCGGCCAAAACGATGAAAGAAACCGTTACCGACATCAACAAGCCGTTTGCCGATGTTTACAAGGCACTCGACATGAAAGACCAACGCAAGGCTATGCGAAGTGCCATGCGCAGGGAGGGCAACCGCCTGAAAAAGGCGGCAGTCTCCAATCTGGGACAAAGCGGCATTGGCAGTGGCACAAAGCGCAGTCTTTCAAGCGGCATCTATGTGCGTACCTACCCCGATCGCTACGGCCTGGGCTTCATGGTAAGCGTTAAGCCACATGGTAGGCGCAAGGGCATTCACCTCAACCGTCAGAATATGGAAAAGCCTGTTTTGATGTGGGCAGAGGACGGAACACGCCAAAGACATGTAGGGCGGCGTATTTCATCGTTTTTCGGTAAAAGCAGGTTCACGGGCAAGAAAATAAGGCAGTATCTACGAGGCGGTGGGAGCCGCGGCAAGATGAAGCGTTACGCTTTTCTCGCCAAGACAGAGCAGCAGACCGCCGACAGCGTGGAAACCAACCTTTTCAACAACTTGCAGAACAACGTGGAAAAGGCAGCAAGAAAGCAGGGACTTTTATAACATATAGCTATGGCACAGAAAAAGACATCATTAAGCGCGGGCAGCATTATTCGCGATATTCTTCTATCTAACGAGGAAGTGAAGCGGAGAACAAACAAGGTTTTCCCCATCGTGATAGACAACGCCCAACTACCTTATATATTATATCGCCGTGCGGCATTGGCACACAATCCCACTAAGCAGGGAACGCCGGGAGCCGACACCGTGACTATGGAGGTGGTTTGCTATACGGCAAAGTATGCCGAGGGCGTGGAGCTTGCCGAGGCAGTGCGCCAGGCACTCGACTACGCAAGCGGAGAACGTGACGGCGTGAAGATGCGCAGTTGTACGCTTGCTGACAGTGAAGAGGGCTACGAGGATGATGCCTTTGTGCAGCAGCTTGTTTATCAAGTCAGAATTTAAGTAATTTAGAACCATTTAATTTTTATAGTTATGGCAGATACTGGATATATCAATGGTAGTGATCTTTTGCTTAAGGTTGGAGGCAAGGCGGTGGGACATTGCACAAGCCACACCCTCACTTTCAACAGCGAGACAAAAGACCGTGCCGTCAAGCCTGTAGCGGATGCCGCCAAGAGCAGCGGACTTTGGAAGGGCAAGGGAGTGACTGGTTTGTCTATCTCTATCAGTGCCGAGGGCTTGCGCTTCTATGACGAAACCGAGAACGGACACGAGCAGATTGCACCGCTTTGGGGCAAGGGCGAAAGTGTGGAGGTTGAGGCATTCAAGCGAGGCGGCGACAAGACACCTTATGTAAAGGGTAACTTTGTTATCGCCTCACTGGAGGAGACAAGCCCGGCGCAGGACGATGCTACTTACAGCGTGTCTTTGGAGAACAACGGCGAGCCTGAGACCTACCCGGGCAAGGGTGCGGCAGTGGCAGCAGCGCAGACAGACAGCCCCGGCAAGGCAGTGAGCAAGTAACGCCCACATGAAACAAAGGCCATATTGTTTTTAATATAAATGTTTGATTTGTTGAACTATTAGTTAATTGTTGATTTATGCCAAAGATTGAAATCATGATCAACGGCAAGGCATACCCCTGTAGGCAGACTATGGGGGCTATGCTTCGCTTTAAGAAAGAGACCGGCAAGGAGGTGACGGAGTTAGGCAACAGCCTATCGGATATGTGCGCCTATCTGTTTTGTTGCGTGGCGTCAGCCTGTAAGCACGATGGCGTAAAGTTCGATATGTCGCTTATGGACTTTGCCGACAGCCTCACGCCCGAAGACCTCAACAAGTGGACGGACACCGTGAACGCCACGGCAGACCAGGCACCCGAGGACAACGACACGGAGGGCGAAAAAAAAAGTTAGGCATCTTCGACATTCTGGGCATAGCCGTTGGCAACATCGGTTTGCCCTACAATGATTTTTGCGCCCTCACACCCGAGGAGTTCAGCCACATATACAAGGCGTACAGCGAGGAGCGGACGGCGCAGTATCAAGACAGTTGGGAACGTATGCGTATGCTTGCGGCAATAACCATACAGCCGTATGCAAAGAAAGGGCTAACGCCCCACGGACTTCTACCCTTTCCATGGGAGAAGAAAAAGCCGGAGCATACGAAAGCAGCCCCGGCAGTATCTAAGGAAGATGCGTTAAAGCGTTTTGAGGAAGTGTTGGAAAAAGTGGGAAACGGCTAAATAGCTTCGCCATTCAGTTCTTCGGAACTTGTAAGCACCATTTGCCCAATAGACAGGAAAAACAATGCGGTAGAGCCGCCAAGGGCTAACAAGCTGTTGACCGATTGGTTATTGAAAGCAAAATACGTCAGGCAGATAACCCAGACAACAAGAGACAACAAGGCTATTACGCCACAAGCCTCATATTTGCTTGAATGCTTGTGCGGCGTATCCTCGCCTACGACTTCGACGCTAACAAGTTCTGCCCTGATTTTGTTTTCGGGCTTACTCGCTACATCGTTGGTTGCGGCTTCTGGCATGCAGTTGATGTTCTTATAATCCTTTTCCATAACGCTTAGTTTGAATGCTTCGCCACAAAGATACAAAAAATATTGATTACTTAGTTACTTATACGCTGAAAATATGGCAAAAGAAATAAAATTTAACGTTAAACTGGTTGTTGACGGCAAAGAGCAGTTGGTTACAGCTACTTCTACAGCGGAAGAGTTGCGCCGTGTGCTTGATTCTGCCAAGACGAGCAGCCAAAAACTAAATGCGGCTTTGGTTAATTTCAACCAGGCGGTAATGGCGGCTAATAACGTTACTAATGCCATTTCGCAGATTTCGGGAGCACTCAACGGCGTTACCGAGGAAAGCCGCAGTTTCAGCGCAGCCATGAACGCCGCTAACACGATGGCAGGAAAGAGCGGCGAGGACTTTGCCAGACTCAAAGGACAGGTAGCCGAGTTATCAAAAAGCATTCCGGTAGTACGTGACGAACTCGCTAACGGATTGTACCAGGTTATCAGCAATGGTGTGCCTGAAGACAACTGGATAGCCTTTTTGCAGAAATCAGCTAAGGCATCCGTTGGTGGTATCGCTGATCTGGGCGAGACTGTAAAGGTTACATCTACCATTATCAAGAATTATGGTTTGTCGTGGGACAAGGCAGGCGACGTGCAGGATAAAATACAGCTCACGGCCAAGAATGGTGTAACATCGTTCGAGCAGCTTGCACAAGCCCTACCGAGAGTTACGGGCAATGCCGCCACTTTGGGTGTAAGCATTGACGAACTTATGGCAACCTTTGCAACGCTTACGGGCGTGAGCGGTAATACCAACGAGGTTGCGACGCAGATGGCGGCAATCTTTACCGCTTTGGTGAAGCCGTCAAGTGAGGCAAGCAAGATGGCACAGCAAATGGGCATCGAGTTTGATGCAGCAGCTATCAAGGCGGCAGGAGGTATGCGTAATTTCCTCACCGACTTAGATAAGAACGTTAAGGCATACGCCAGCAAGAGCGGTATGTTGGAGCAGGAAATCTACGGTAAGTTATTCGGCAGTGCCGAGAGCCTGAGAGCATTGGGGCCACTCACCGGACAACTCGCAGCCAAGTTTAATGAAAACGTGGAAGCGATGAAAGGCAGTGCCGGAACTATAGACGATGCTTTTTCCATTATGAGCAGCAGCGGAGCGGCAAGTTTGCAGATACTCAAAAACAAGTTTGCAGAAGTGGGCGACGCTATAGCCTCAACGATGGGTGGCATTATGCCGGCACTCAACATTACGGCACAGATTGGTAATACCGTGATTGCCGTTTCTGCAATGGTTAGCGGTTTGAAGAATCTTGCAAAGATACAGGCTATTGTCAAGGTTCGCACAATGGCAATGAATGCCGCTTCACTGGTATGGAACGCTACATCGGTGCGTATGAATGCTTTGGTGCAAGTAATGACAGCTTCATTTCGCGGTGCGGCGGTGAGTGCTACAACGCTGAAACTTGCCATACAGGGTTTGTTAATATCTACAGGCGTTGGCGTGGCTATCGTTGCGCTTACTGAGGTTATAGCGGCATTTACCTCAAAGTCGGCAGATGCGCAGACCCAGGCCGAGGACACAGCCGAGAGCATGAAAGGCATTGGCGATGCAGCCGACGACATAAAAACCGCCTACGACAGTGCGCTAAAGAATACATACGCCGACCTCATGGCGAAATATGAGAAATTGAAAGCAGGTTGGCGCGCATTATCCACAGAGCAGCAGAAAATGGCGTGGATAAAGGATAATCAAAGTGCTTTCAATGAATTGCGCTTGAAAATCGGTAACGTGACGGAAGCCGAGAACATATTTAACCGCAAGACCGATGCAGTGGTGGAGGCATTCAAGCAAAGGGCATTGGCAGCAGCGTATGCGGCAAAACTCACGGCTTTGTATCAGCGTCAAATTGAGTTGCTTGATAAAAAGCAGAAGATCACCAAGACTATTGCCGACGATGCCAAGCAGGGAGGCAGACACGCCAAAGAGGGTGACATCGTGCCCGAAAGTTGGCGTAGCGATCGTTACGGCAAGGTTGGCCGCGATGGGCAGTGGAGATTTACCAAGGTTGGAGCGGAGAGGTACAACGGTACGAATGTTTCCGGAAACACACAGATTAATAGTGTAGATAAAGAAATTGAATCCGTAAACCGACAGATTGGTGACACACAAAAGCAACTCACCACACGGCTGAACACAGCACGTAGTTTTATTACGGCTGATACGCCGACTACCCCACGCACCAAGGATACCCCGAAGAAAACGACCATCAAGGACGACAAGAAAGATGAACCGAAAACCCACGTAGAGGAACTACAGGCGCAGTTGGCGGCGGCACAAAAGGAAATGGGCAACGCCATGACCGTAGATGCAAGGGTAAAAGCCGATGCAAAGGTAGTCGACATACAACGGCAGATAGACGAAGCTACAAAGGGTAAGGTATCTATCGGGGCAGAGACAGAACCAACATACATTGTGCAGGGAAGCGATGCCGACAAACGCCAGAGTCGAACCAATGCACAACACAACATTGACCGGATAAGGCAGGACTTTGAAATAGGACTTATCGGCAAGGAAGATGCCGAAAGGCAGATAGCCGACATTAACAAACAGCTTGAAAAGTTGGGCGTTAAGCCGATAGAGGTACATTTCAAAACCTACATCGAGGAACTGCAAGAACAGTTGCACGACGCACAGCAGGAGTTTGAGGAAGCCACCACAATAGATGCAAGGGTGAAAGCCGATGCCAAGATAGCCGACATACAACGGCAGATAGACGAAACTACAAAGGGTAAGGTATCTATCAAGGCAGAGACAGAACCGACATACATCGTGCAGGGAAGTGCAGCCGACAAGAGACAGAGCCACAGCAACGCCCAGAATAAGGCAAGCCGCATACAAACCGACTACGACATAGGAATTATTGGCAAGGACGAGGCACTGAAAGAGATTGAGGAGATAAACCGACAACTCGCAGAAATCGGATTGAAGCCTATAAAGATTGAACTTGACAGCAAGGGTTTTGACAAGGTGTTTGGCGACATCAAAAGCGGTTGGGGAAGCATCCAGGGCGTAGGCAACGGCATTCAGGGCATAAGTGATGCGTTGGAGGGCAACGGCGATGCCTGGCAGCAGGTGACGGGACTTATTAACGGCTTCATTTCCATTGCCGAGGGCATACAGGGTATTGTGGAGTTGTTCGGTATGCTCACAGCGGCGACCTCAGCACACGCGGCGGCATCCACTACCGATGCAGCAGCAACGGCAGGAGAAGCGGCAGCAGCTACAGCCAACACGGCAGCCAAGAGCGGCGAAGCGGTAGCAAATGCCACGGCGAGCGGTGCAAAAATGCCATTTCCTTTGAACCTGGTAGCGATTGCGGCAGGTGTGGCGGCAGTTATTGCGGCACTCGCAGCAGTTTCGGGATTTGCCACTGGTGGTGTTATCGGCGGTACTTCTACATCGGGCGACAAGAAGTTTGCCCGAGTGAACAGTGGGGAGATGATACTAAACAAGTTTCAGCAAGCCCGATTGTTCGGCATGATCGACGGCAAGTTTCAGCCGCCTACCTTTACGGAGCGGAGGTTACAGCCAGTGACGACGCAGAACATAACAAACGACATTGAGCCGACAGCCACAGAGGTAAACATCAATATGAATGCCAACGCACGCAAGCTACTTGACATGATTACAGATGTTAAGCGAGTGGCGAAAAAGAGCGGCAAGAACTATAATGTGTAACAAATAAAAATCAGTTAATATGTATATACACGGCAGTTTTCTAAGTCAGCAGAGCGATACGATAACGGTACACATCGTTACCGGGAATGATCGCACGCAGACAATAGAAATAGGTACAGAAAAGGCAGATGTATATTTTAGCGAGGATCCGGCAGAAATCGAGAATGAGGTAAACGACACTTTCGATGTGCTTTTGAGAAATTCGGCTAAAATAAGATTGCTTTGTGGCAACCTGATTACAGACCTTTTTAGTACCTCATGCCGTGATGCAGTCGTAAACATCTATAAAAACGATACGTGTATCTTTGCCGGGTTCATTGAGCCACAAACTTTGTCACAGCCATATAACGACAGATGGGACGAACTGGAATTAAATTGCATTGATGCGCTTAGTGCTTTGCAGTATAGCAAGTATAAGAATGTGGGTGCATTGGGCGTTATCTATGCTTTCGTTAAGGCAGAGGCAGCGCAGCGTAGTTTTTACGATATTGCCACCGAGATACTGGAAGGAGTTACCGAGGGACTGGATATATTGGGCAACCAAAATATTAAATTCTGGTATGATGGCAGCAAGGCAGTTGATGCACAGACCGCAAACCGCTATCAGGTATTTAAGCAGCTTTCAATATCTGATTTGTTGTTTTTGGGCGATGATGAGAGCGACGTTTGGCAGCAAGACGAAGTGTTGGAGGAACTTTTGAAGTACCTTAACTTACATATCGTGCAGGACGGCTTTAACTTCTATATCTTTTCGTGGGAATCCGTCAAGGCGACACCCGATAAGATTATTTGGCATGACATCGTAGCCAACAGCACCAAGACAACGGCGCAGCAAGCCGTAACAATCGCTTTGGCTAACGTAGCCGATTGCGATACTACGATAAGCATAGGCGACGTATATAACCAACTTCTATTAACCGCCAAGGTGGAAGACATCGAAAGCGTGATAGAAAGCCCATTGGACGATGATTTGTTGGTTAGCCCCTACATCAATAAGCAAAAGTACCTTACCGAGTATTCGAGCGACGGAGAGGGAAAGACCGCCTATAATGCCTTTTATGCTATGACCCATGACCAAAAAACCACGTATGGCGGCGGTGCTATTACTGATTGGTACGTGCAGGTGATGCGTAACAAGCAATGGACGTTTTCGATGAAAGGCAACACAGATATAGACATCGTGGACTATTTCGGCAGCGAGGGAACAAACCAACACGCTTTGCCCGATTGGTTAGGGCAAGCACCGGGGGCGGCTATCATGGCTTTGGGTAGCGTTAAAATCAATACCGCCAACGACGATAATAGCCCGACATCTAAGGTGAACATGACTAACTATTTGGTAGTGTCGGTTAATGGCAATGGCGTGGATAATAACGAAGATAAGACCTACCCAAGTGTGGCAGACATACAGAAAAATATACCGTATGCCGTATATAATGGAAATAAGGCAGGGGGCGTTTTTTCGCCACCAGACGAGGAAACAACCAACTATATAGTATTGTCGGGTAAGGTTATCTTAAACCCTATAATGAGGCAGACCAACACGTACACCAACCTACATAATAAGAAGTGGAAAAGCGGTTTACCTATGGGGCTAAAGGAAAATGAGATCTACGTATGGCATCAGACCGTACCGAGCCGAAACAATGGCGATGGCAGATATTACACCCGTCAGTATTTGCAAGCCGAGACACCGGATAAAGAAGTATCATGGCATGAGGGCGCAGATAGCGGATTTTATCCATATACCGGAGAAGGCCCAGAGGAATACGAATTTAAGTACAGCGCAGTAGGTGACAGTACCGACACGATCAGTAAGGTAGCCGTATTAGCCTGTATGTTGGTTATCGGTGACAAATGCGTAGTGGAGACTGGAACCAATGGGCAGACAACCGATTTTGTTTGGCAGAAATACAAGGAACGGAGCGAGTGCCAAAGCGATGATGAATATTATCAGCAATGCTTTACTATTGGCTTTGACCCTAAGATAGGCGACAAACTGGTAGGCACAGAGTTCAGCGTCCAAAACAACATCGACTACAAGATGGGTATCGATGCGGAGGGTATAGCAATACCGATTACCAAGGGCGACAAGATAAGTGGGCAGGTTAGGTTTATGATATTAGGCCCTGTTAATGCTACATGGGACGTTATCACACGCCGCCACCCTACCTTTTTCAGGCATACGAAGTGGAGCAGCTCATCAGTACCGCTTTTAGCCCATGTTAGTAGCATCCTGATTAAGTCGTTTGAGGTTAAAGTTTATAGCGATAATGGACTAATCAGCAATGGCAATGATGATAACGATATTATCTATATGAGCGACACCAAAGAAACCTTTGTGAACAAAAAGGACGATTTGGAGTTTAAGATAAATTCGGCATTGACCGCCACGGAGTGCGCCCAGTTGGGAGTTAGCAATACGGTGAAGTTATCCACGCCGTTGAATATATCAACCGGGGACGGAGTGTTGGAGGTGTACGACCGAAACGGCAACGTTAAGGCGAAGCCCGAACAAATCTACGTAGATAGTTATTATACAGAATACCATAGGCCACGTATCGTGATGGAGCAGAAACTAAGGGACATTGATAATGTTGTTAGTCTGTTTAACCATTATCGCCACGAGGCTTTGGGCAAAGAATTTTTCGTGCAGGGCATCGGCAGAAACCTTATTGAGGGGCGTGCCGACCTCACATTAAAGGAGATTGGCACATGATCGAAGTTAAGCAGATAGCGAAACCCAGGAACAGCGGCAGCGGTGGAGCATCCACCGGAGGGGGCAGCGGTTACGGTGGTATCGGCAGAACAGCCGACGAAGCCAAGCACGCAGCCAAAGCCGATATAGCGACACATGCAGAGCAAGCCGAATATGCAGATCGTGCCGGGTATGCGAGCCGTGCCGCCTATTCCGATTTAGCCGGAGACGTTGCAGAGGATAGCCCGATTAACGACCGCTTTTTGTCGAAGATTGCCGCCGACATAGCGCAAGGGCACATTACTTTTCAGCAGGGTTTAACGGCTATCGGTTTGGCGATATTCAAGGATGGCGCACACTTTGGCGAGTTTGTCAAATCCCTGTATGCAGGTAAGGGCGCAGGTATTGACGCACAAGGTAACGCCGAGGTGGAAAGCCTGAGAGTACGCAGCTACTTTGAGTGTCTGGAATTGATAGTAAACCGATTGTCTGCAATCGAGGGTGACCAACTTCTAACGGAAGCGGACACAATCGAGAGCGTGGACGATTTGGGCGATGGTTGTTTTGGTTTGCACCTGAGAAGTAAATGGGACGGATATTTTACCGCCCAAGCCGAAAACAACGTGCTTAAAGGTATCATCAATACTTTGGCGCAGGGAAGCGGAAAGTATTACACGGCATGGTTTAGAGTTAATAGCGTTAATACCGCTAATAACTACATAGAGGTGACGCAGTACCCGGACACAGAAGTACCAAGCGGTAAGAATTACCCACCGTGCGAGATGATGAAGATTGCACGATGGGGAAACCAAACGGACACGAAACGCCAAGATTGTTTGTACCTGTCGAGCACAGAGGGGCGAATCGTCAAGCTAAAGGGAGTGACTAAGCCGATTTTGGATAACGCCAACTATGGTGCAGCTTTCGGCAGTTTGCCAGAATTTGTGTACGAGTTATTGGACGATAACGGCAACCCTTTGCCAATACGTGATGGTTTAGACTATATGTATATACCGGGTATCGTCACAATGGACGTTATCAGACTTAACAAATGGACTGGTAAGCCGTTGGTTACGTATGTGGATCGTGGGGCGTGGACGCAAAGCGGCAAGTACTATTGCGATGCTATCAACCCGGACACCGGGGAGTATGAGACATCGGACGTTTGGTTTAATGGCTGCAAGTACAGATGTTGCAAGAACCTCACAACGATCGCCCCGGCATGGAACAATACCGATTGGGCGATGATCGAGGGAAACCCAGACTTTGCCGTAGATTTCCAAGAGCCTGAAAGTATCGTGGACCCGGACAAAATAGACCTCACGCTAACCATCGTGGCAACCCTGTATAATATGAATATCACAGACGATATTTTGGACGCAGACGTAATGTGGACGAGATACAGCGAGGACGCAGAGGGAAACGAGAGAACGGCAAGCGACAACGTTTGGAGTTTGCGCCACGCCAATACCGGAAAGTCTTTGCACCTTACAGCCGAGGACATGGATTTTAACGGCTATATGCCTAAAGTTATACGCTTTACGGCTACCGTTACTTTACGTGACGGCATGGGCAACGAAGCAGCAACGGCGGCAGTCAGTTACGAGTATTAATTTAAACATAGCGCAGTTATGAAGACAAAAAGATTTGATTTCAACTTTAAGCCACTGCAAATTAATGTTAGCATGGTGGTTGAGGGTGGCGTATCGGATAGTCAGAACTACGACGCAGACACCGACACATATACGCCCGATTACACCATAGACGCATCTAACTTGATAGTGCAGCCGAATATCGGCAGGCTTGACAAAGACGAGGTTTTAACGCCGGGCTTGATTAATCAAGACCTCACTAACGTAGTCTGGTATGAGGTGAACAAAGGGGCAGCCGACACCCTGATAGATAGCACTAACCCGGACTTTGAGGTAGTCAGCAAGGGTGCAAAAGCAGGACGTATTAGGATCAAGAAGAACGCCAAACCGCAGATACCTATGAATCTACGATTTGAAGCGGACTACAAAGACCCACGTACTAATCAGGTACACCACATCATCAAGCCGTACCAAGTGCAGTGCAAGAACGCCACAACATATACGCCACTTCTGGTATTGGATGCCGCCGCCCAAACTATCTACAACCCATTGAGCGACCCGGACACGCAGACGGTACACGCATCATTGAGATTAGGCGTTAATGAGTGCCCGGAGAATAAGCGTTTGTTTGTTTGGGAGGTAATGAGAGAAGACGGAACATTTACCGCCGTAGGCAGCGACACCACGTTAGACTATGACGTAGAGGTAGCAGCAGACGGAAACAGTTGTACCGTTAATCGTAGCCTCATGGGTGCAGAACTCTATTTGCGATGCAGGGCGAAGTATAGCCCAGACGGAAACCCAAGCAGCGTAACCCTATCGGACAATGCCCCAACTAAGTTAGTGGCATTTATTCGCAGAATCCCAAAATTTGAGTACGACATCGGCGAACTACCTACCAACCTACCAAGCGGTTTGTTAGAGATTGCGCCAACGGCGAAGATTTGGAACACTAACGGCATGATCGACAACCCGGAACGTGAGTTATTGCCGCTTTGGTATGTTGCGACAAACGCCCAGTCAGGAACGCTTAACTATTCGCTTATAGCGCACGGAATGACACCGACGCTTTCGACCGATAAGGTTAGCCAGACGTTAGGCGGCGTTTATGGTTTGGACGTTAAGGACGTAGGCCCGGCGTGTGCATGGGAAGATAGCGACGGCGCAGTATTCATTGATGCAGACGATAACGTAATATTAATCAAATAACAATTTAATCAATATAAGATTATGGCAAGATACATTAAAGCAAATCCATTGGTTGCACGATACTTGCAACTGGAGAATGACCGTAACATGGTGAGTGATGGCAACTATCTTTTTTGGCAAAATGATATGTTGAAGTTTGGCCCACTAACCCAACTTAACGACATATTGGTTAAGATTGGTGGTATTGCACTTATGCCACATGAGGCAAGAAGCGAGCAGGACGGTACTATTTGCCGACCTTTGCCAATGGCGACCGATGCACGCTTTCAGCAGCCTATCAAGGCTAACGTTAATGATGCTATCGTAGGTGGCAACACCAACACCGAGCAGGGCGCAGATGGCGAGGACGAGAACACAGAGAGCACCGACAATGGCGGCAACAGCAACGAGGGCCAGGCCAACGAGGAAAATGCGGAGGGCGACCAACAGCCGGAAGCGTCAGAGAGTGAGCAAACAGAAAGTAAAACCAAAAAGTAAGGAACTATGAGCAAAGCGAGTACAACCAGAACGATTAAGTTTATTGCGAAAGCAGGAACTTATACGGCATTGATCATGTGCCCAGATGGTGACATCTACCAAGAATGGGAGGGCACGGAATCCGACGTTACTAAGGTGTTCCCTAACTTTGAACAGACAAAGCCGAAACTTAACTTTGTTTGTATGAGTAGCCGAGTAGCCGAGGGAGTGGCAACGCCTGATAGTATGCAGTACTTTTTCAATGGCACGAAAATCGAGTTTAACGGCGATACGTCAAGCGGCATTTTTGCAGGCTACTTTAAGAAGTTTGCGCCAAGCGGCGACAACATCTACTATGGTTTGCAGATTGTTAAGAATTTGGTAGAAATCGCAGGTTTTGCCCCGGTAACTATCAAGATGGTGGCGGCTATCAGTTATGGCACACAAAGCGATAATATCCAAGCTACCTATACAATCCCAGTGCAGAAAGCAACAGGTACAAGTTATCGTGTTACCATCGTCGCAGGAGATAACAAGGGCTTTGTTATTACCGACAAGGGCGGCAGTTGCGTTTTAAAGGCAATGGCATACCAGAACTACGAGGAAATCACCAAAGATTTAACCTACGTGTGGGAGAAGATGGGGGCCAGTGGTTGGGAGGTAATCAACGGCCAAACCGCCCAGACGCTTACAGTGTCAGGCAGCAGTATAGACACATACGGCGAGTATCGAGCAACTGTTAATCGTAGTGGTGTCGAAATCGGTAAGGACATACAGGGCGTTATGGACGCATCCGACCCCTACGACATCGACGCACGCCCGACACCGGAAGACGAGGCGATAAGCGAGGACGAGAGCGGCAACGGCAAAGTAACATATACGCCGTGGATCGTCAAGCGTGGAACGAACACGCAAGCAATCAAAGACGCTAAGTTTTTCTTTGTCGTGAAAGACGCAGCAGGTGTTTATCTGAATAGCGATAGCGAGCGAAAAACGGCGGTTGCAAGCTATGCCGTAACACGTGCTATGTGTTTGCAAAGTAGTGGAGACATCAGCGTAACGATAACATCAGAAAGTTAAGCCTATGAGTGTGTCAATAACAAGAATAGTTAAGTTTATACGCAAGGGAAAGGGCGTAATTGTCGCCCAATCCCGAAACGTATATAACTATACCTACAAGGAGTGGACGCAGTTCTACGGACTTAGTGGGCGGTCAGTCAATTGGGACGGAATCATAAATGTATCTGATTTTTCCGTAGGTGACACGATGGTTATTAATGGCACGGTATCGGACAAACAACGTATTACCATCAGTCTTTACAGCAGAGTAACGGCAATCGACACAAACCGGGCTATAATAACGGCTCAATCACTATACTACATTGCAAGTGGTGAGAATGGAGAAGACGGAAACGACGGCATAGACGCAATAACCATTGACATTACGCCGCCGATCATTTTACACAAAAAGACGGCCACCAATACATCATACGCAGTTACCATTAAAGTATTTGAGGGTACAAAGCAACTGATAAGTAGTAACGGCAGTGGAAGCAGCTTTAAGTGTAACGTGGATACATCTAATTTCCCGACGGGTTTAAAAGGGAACACGGTAGCAGGCACAAATGTTTATACGCTTATTTTGGTGGTAGAAGCAAATTCCAATCCAAGCAAAGATATAGCAATATCTATTGTTTGCAGGGGCGTAACGCATAAACGCACCGTGTCATTTAAGACTGTAGCCGATGGGCAACCCGGAGCTAAAGGCGACAGAGGCGCAGTTATGCGAGGCCCCCAAGCGTGGAGCGATTGCGCCGTGGGCTATGTGTTCCAATCAGGCGCAAGCGGCGAGGAGTATAAGGACTTAGTTTTGTATGGTGGCTACTATTATTCTTGCATTAAATCGCACACCAAGACTGCAAGCAACAACCCAGGAAGTGCAACCGATACCAATAGCGGACTTTGGAAGTTAGCCGACCCGGTGGAAATTGTGGCTACTAAGATACTGTTAGCGCAGTATGCTTTAGTCAAAAATTTAGGCGTTGAGGCTATCGACATGAAAGATGCCAATGGTAATATTATCTTTCAGGCGAAAGACGGCAACGTTACTTGCAATAGCGGTACGTTCACAAATGGCACGTTCACAAATGTAAAAGTTATCGGCTCAATACGAAATCCGTTCAATTTGGCTAATGATAGCTTTGATGTTGATTACAGCGATAATGTGGCTATGCTTAGTAGCGGCGGCGGTTGGTTAGATGCCTATTCTATGCCGTGGGACGTAAGCCAGAATGGAAGACGACTAAGCATTGTAAACTACAGATGGGGCAGCACGATGGCGCAAGGTCAAGCAGCTATTAGTGCGCCGAAGGGCAAATACTTCTTTGAGGACGGAATCCAAAAAAGCAAGTTAAAAGTTAGCCGTGAAATTGTGGAAATGATAGGCTACGGCACTACTACGGAGTTCTACGGTTGGATTGTGCTAAATCGCATTGACTTAATGACAAGTCAAAAGTATGGGCATTGTTTAAAGGCTTTGGCATTTGGCACGGTATCGGGCGGAAACAGTAGTAGCAGCACATCAATAACAAGCAATACGTTTGATGGCAGCAAACTAACGGTAGCCCGACAATCTGAAGGACTTTATCGGGTATTTTTTCCGAGTGCGTGGTTTACTTATACAAGTAATTGCCGTGTAATATTAACCGGGCGAGGTGTATGCTACGGTGCAAGTAGCCCAGTAAAAGCCACTATGCACTCATTAGGTAACGGTTACTTTGATGTAGTCGTATCAGACGATGCAAGCCGAAACGATGGCAGCTTTGATTTTATAATTTATAATGGATCAGATTTTGATATATTAAAATAGTAGTAATTATGGCAGTAAAGAAAACAAAAAAGTTGAGCGGTCAGGCAACAGTAACGACCATCAACACAGACCAGAAAATTCCGGTAACGGACGCAAACGGAAAGGTTACGCTTATCTCATTGGCGAACCTCAAAACCGCTTTGTTGGCAGGTATGAACCTTAACGGCTTATACGATGGTATCTTTATCATGTATCACCGTAAGAGCGATGATTACCCACTCATGGTTAAGCCTCATAAGTGGACATCGTTACAGAACAGCGGTGAAATTGCCGACGGCGTGGTAGTTGTTGAAGGCGGAAAAATCTTAGTCGTAGCCCCTACCGAATTGACTTCTACCCTAACGTGGAGTAGCGCAGCTATCAGCGGAGGCGGTACGACAACGACAGATCGTGTTACAGCGATGAACGATTGGAACGGAAAGGCGAACACGGCGGCTATCATCAAGGCAAGCAAATCCGATGCTATCACCAATACAGCGCAGTATGCACCGGGCTACTGCAATCTGTATAGCCGCGCAAACGCTAACGGCAAGGGTTTGACAGCAGGTAAGTGGTGGTTACCATCGTTGGGAGAAATGTTTATGATTTATGCCAACATGACAAAAATCAATTACGCTTTGTCCCTCATTAAAGGAGCCACCCAGTTAGTCGAAAACTGGTATTGGACTTCTACCGAGCACAGTGCTACCAACGCATGGTATCTGGGCCTCTACGACGGTAATACGTACTATTGGTACGCTAAGGCCAGCAACGCGGGCAGAGTTAGGGCAGTGTCAGCATTTATTGTTTAATTCTTAATTTCTTAGTCTTTAACCTTTAGGTACGGCGAAAGCCGTACCATTATAAGGCAATTTATAAAAACAAGCAATGGCGGTAAAATTAGTTTCAAGTACAAAGATTTATTTAGATGCACGAAAGTTGTTAGACATTATTTTGGATATTGTGCCCAATTTCCCACGTGCCTACAAATTCACCATCGGGGCAAAGCTGCAAGAAATTGGCGTTAATCTGATGCAGGAGATAGCAGCGGCGTACATCAATAAGGACAAAGCCGAGACAGTAAAACACCTAACCGAGTTTCAGGCAGAGTTTGAGACAATGAAAACGCTAATGAGAATTGCCGGAGAAAGGGAGTGGATAAAAGGCAGAGGAAAATTTGCAAGTATCATCGAGTTAATGGACGAAATAGGTAAACAATCGTCAGCGTGGAAAAACAAAGTAGTTAATACGCTTTGTAGCCAGAATCGGAATGTTACGACAGACCGAGAGCGCAGTTTTCCGTAATAAATGGGGTTTATGCCGTCATTTACGGCTAAGAATAAGATAATAGACCACAGATTGCGGCCACCGAGAACAGTGCTACCAACGCATGGAATCTGAACCTCAACGACGGTAATACGAACAATTGGAACACTAAGGCCAGCAACACGAACAGAGTTAGGGCAGTGTCAGCACTATTTACAGAGAACAGAAACGTGACAAATGATAATATACAATGGTAACGACAGAGTGGCTTTTAGATGCTTACTTTGATTGCCGTCATAGCAAGAGACGAACAGCAAGCGCAGTTGTTTACGAAATGGACTACGAAAGCCGTTTGATTGCTTTGCGTGATAGAATCAATAACCGGACGTACCAACCCGGTAAGTCTATTTGCTTTGTCGTAACACGCCCAAGATACAGAGAGGTATTTGCAGCATCCTTTGAGGATAGAATCGTACACCATTACATAGCTTTGCGATTAACGCCGCTATTTGAAGAAATCTTTAGCGAGCGTACATTTAATTGCAGGAAAGGCAAAGGGCAGCTATATGGTATTAATACGCTGAAAGAAGATATAAGGCAGTGCAGCAATAATTATACGGAAGATTGCCACATTATGAAACTTGACTTAAAAGGTTTCTTTATGAGCATCGACAAAAAGTTATTGTCTGAAATGGTAGATCGCTTTATAGTCAAGTACTACAAGGGCGAAGACATAGACGATTTGCGCTACCTTTGCCGTGTCGTTATTTTACACAGCCCCGAAAAGAATTGTGAACGGCACAGCCCTTTGAGCTATTGGGAGAAGTTGGATAAGAACAAATCACTATTTACAAATGGTGAGGGTAAGGGCGTAGCCATCGGCAACCTGTTTGCCCAGATATTCGCAAACTTCTTACTTAATACGCTTGATTGGTATATCGAGAATGAGGGTATAAAACATCATGGCAGGTATGTGGACGACTTCTATTGCATCCATAAGGACAAAGAAAAGCTATTGGCGTTAATGCCTAAGATACGTGAGCTATTAGCCAAGTTAGGTTTACGACTGAATGAGAAAAAGTTTTATTTGCAACATTACAGCAAAGGCGTGGAGTTTACCGGGTCAATAGTCAAACCCGGACGTGTCTATACCTGTAACAGAACAATAACAAACTTTGTCGCAGCGGTCAGACGGCTAAACAAGGCTAACAACGAGCGTCAGGTATTACACGCAGTATGTAGTATCAACTCATATTTAGGTTTGCTACGGCATACCAACGAATACGCCACACGTCGCAAGGTGTTAAACATGATTGAGCCGCACGTATTCAAAGAATATGTGTACATCAAAGGGCACTACGAGGTATTGGCAATTAAGAACAAACATAAATTGAGGTATCAAACAATGCAGAGAATTAGAAATGGCGACTACTGATAAAGCACCCATTACCCTATCATCCGATAGGTTGGATATGGACTTATTTAGATTGCTACTTACAAGGTATGTAGTAGTGACCGAGCAGCGAGACGGAAAAGTGATTTATGAACTTAACAGCATCGAGCACCATGCAGGTAATTGAAATAGTAGTATCGGTTATTACCGCTTTGGGCGGTTGGGAAATGATTAAATACTGTATGAATCGTAAAACCAACCGCCGAAAGGAGGAAGCCGAGGCCGACAACGTAGAATTTAACGTTTTGCGTGAGGCTATGGACTTTTTGCAAACTCAACTCAAAGATAAAGAGCAACGATTTGCAGAGCAGACCGATTTAGTGAGAAAGCAGAATTTAGATATTTTGCAGCTCAACAAGGAAAAGGCGCAGTTAGAATTAGACCTACAACGCTATAAGTGTGTAATTAAGGGTTGCATTAAACGTGACCCACAAAATGGTTATTAATATGAGAAAGATTAATGAGATCATCGTACATTGTACGGCAACCGCCGAGGGTAAGGACTTTAAGGCGGCAGACATTGACCGATGGCACAAGGCTAAAGGTTGGAATGGAATTGGCTACCATCATGTAGTAGATTTGGACGGAACGGTAGAACCAGGCCGACCAGAAAGCGAGGTGGGGGCACATTGCCTGAAGCACAACGCCAATAGTATTGGTGTAGTGTATGTGGGCGGTTTGGCATCCGATGGTAAGACACCAAAGGACACCCGAACACCACAGCAAAAGGCGGCTTTGGTAAAGTTGCTTACAGAGTTAAAGCACCGTTACCCTAATGCCACGATCCACGGGCACCGAGACTTTGCAGCCAAGGCGTGCCCATCGTTCGACGCTACAAGAGAGTACAAAGACATTAAGTAATAAGCCGATGAAGAAGTTTATAACTATCTGTATGTGCCTGTTAGCCCTGTTTGGGCTGATAGGCTGCAAGACGACGAAAAAGGCGGTATCGGAATCATACACAACTACAAGAGAGGAAACCGACACCACCAAGTTAGCAACCGATAGCATCCACGTAGGTACTATCAAAGCCGATAACCGGACCACGCTAACGTATTTTTGCGATTGGGGGTATATCGAGTTTGCCAATAACGGCGGTACGCTCACGATCGACACTTTGGGCAACCTGAAAGCCGATGGCGTTAAGTCATACCAACACGGCAAGAAAGTCGCCCAGAAGAAAGCCGAGAATATCACCCAAAGCAAGGACAGCACCAACACCCATAAGCTGCAAGCAAATGGAGTGCAGAGCCGAGACAACAAACAAGCCAACAGAGAGCCACAGAAACAAGGCGTGAAAGCCTTAAAATGGTATCAGCGTACAATTTACCATATCGGCTTTTTATGTTGCGTAGCGGCGATTATTTACACTATATTCTTATATCTACGGAGAAAAAAATAAAATCTGTTTTCTGAATAGTGCAAGCCCGGAGCCAACCGAGAGGTTAGCCCGGGCGATTTGCTTTACCCAATACATAGTCTATAACTTTTCGGTTTGCGGCATCCACTTTATCTCTATTGTACTTTATATACACACCTGTAACCTTTGCGCCGTGGGAGTGTCCCAAAGCCTCACTGATAGTATCTTTGGGTATGTCCAAGTCGGCGGCATACGTAGCCCAGGAATAGCGTGCCCAGTACAAAGATAGCCCCTTTTCTAAAGGTTGCATTACTTTTCGATTATTTCCGGTAAAAACAAAGTTACCGTTAACATCCAACCGGGCAGGGCCTATTTTAGCCAGAGCGTTATTAACGCTACCCTGTAAGGCTTTATAGTCTTTGTACCTATCAAAGCAGCGTATAAGGTGCTTTTTGCCCTTATAGCGGTTTATTATCTCCATTGCTTCCGGCTCAATCTTAATGCTATATAGTTTATTTGTTTTGTGTCGGCGGTATTCCAAGCGACCATTAACGATGCTATCTAACGTGCAGTCGGCAAGATCAACCGTATTAATGCCTATCAGATAAAAGGTAAGCATGAACAAATCCCGATATTCAGGATAAAGCCCCTGTAATGGTAAGTCTAATAGTTGCCTCATTTTCTCTATTGGCAAATCCCTCATACGAGTTTCTTCTATCTTAATATGGTAGTGCCTGAAAGGGTCATTAGTCGTTATATCGTGGTCTATTGCCCAGTTAAACGCACGCTTAATAGCTTTCATATACGCCGCTTTCGTATTGACGGATAACCCAGACATCGACATATAGAAATCATCTAACCACGTAGTCGTTATTTGTTCAAAGTGCAGCTTTGCCGGATCATAGCCAAAAGCCTGTATCTTTAACGATGCACTTTTGGTTATCCCCTTAGTGCGATCCGCACGCCCCTCACACATAGACGAAAATACGTCACTAAGTGTAGGTACATCAATGGTGGGCTTTTCCAATTCCAAGTCGGTAAGCATTTGTTTAATTTGCCTACGTGATAATTTCGGCCATTGCCCAGTCTCTTTTAATTCCATGATGCGGTTAGTAACCATTGCGAGCATAGAAACGAGGGCGGCGTTAATGCGCCGTGCCCCTTTGCCTATGTATTGTTGTGTCCGGGCATCCCACTCACCGACCGAGGCATAGACACCAGTACCAAGATAGATGTTAGTGCCATGCCCTACTATAATCTGGATTGGATACGTACCATCTTTTAATGCCCTACGAACATCTAAGCGAAAACGAGATTTTGCCATAAGCCAGATTTAAAAATTTGCTGAAAATTTGCTGATTTTTGCACCTAAACCTACCAAAACACACCACATTTCACCCATTTTTTGGGGTTTGGCACAGTAGAAAAACCCCATTTTAGGGCTGATTATCAGGTGTTTAGCTATTAGAGCCGTGACGCCTGTTAATAATCCCATTTTGTTTTGTTTTATAGTTTATGATGTGTTTATAAATTTATCTACTTGGATATATTGAATACTCTTTTGCGGAGCATGATGAATACTTTCTACTTAGAGTCTGACTATACACCTTATTATATATAACATCTTCGACATCAAATTTCATGTTCGACATTGACAACATTAAATATAAATTTCGGTTTACAATTTTAGTCCAGACTTTCCTAAAGCACCATACACCACCTTGGCAACTAAAGGCTTGCTGCTCTCTTCAGTCAAACCATGCCCCAGACGACCATAGATGAAGGGTACCTCCAAACCTTTGATACAATAGTGGGTGATATCGGCAACCAAATCTACGTTCTCTATGTCAAACTCACCGTCTTCCTTTCCTTCAGTATAAACCTTTCTGAAAAGTTCAATCTCGTCTTCATCAAAGTTCTTGCGAGCCTTTTCTACCATCCAGATATTACGGAAAAACTCTGCTCGAAGGTTACCGTTTCGAACCACGGTTTCTTTGATCATACTCAAATGGGTATAAATCAATTCGATAATCTTGTCTTGAGGTCGTATCTTGCAGGCTGCCACCTCATCCAACTTGTCGGAAAGACGTTCCAACTCTGATTCTATAACCGCATAGTATACATCTTCTTTCCTACTAAAATAAGTATACAGCGTTCGTCTTCCCTTGCCCGAAGCCACAGCAATGTCATTCATCGTCGTGTTGGCTATACCATTCTTTGCAAAAAGTTGCCGAGCAACGTCTACCAGTTTCTGTCGAGTTTTGGATATTGACATGTCAAAGTCCCCCTGTTATTATTAGTTGCACAATAAATTATCTGTGTGCAAATTTAGTGCTTTAATTCGATATAAGCAAATAATAAACTTTAAAATCCGTTAAAACGGTAATAATATACAGAAAACATTTGGTCATTTCAAGAAAAGTTAGTACCTTTGCACTCGCAATTCAGAAATGAGTTGAATATATCGCGGTGTGGAGCAGTTGGTAGCTCGCCAGGCTCATAACCTGGAGGTCGCATGTTCGAGTCCTGCCGCCGCAACTAATATCGGGTAAGAAGTTGATTTTCAACATTCTTATCCGATTTTTCATTTAAATAAGGACGGAACCAGACGATAAAGGGAATGGAGAGGTCGCTATTTAAACCCATGAAAAAGCACTAAAAGACGAATCATTCGGCAATGTCAGCAATCTCAGATAAACATTACAGAAAGAACAAGTTATAAAACAAAAAATCCGGTTACTCCATTGGAATAACCGGATAGTATAAAACCATTTCATTTTTTCAATAGCTTCATTACTTTCTCAAAATAGCGCTGCGTTCTCTTGACGCTGTAATGGTTACCACCATTCCAAGCACGGATGGCCTGCTCAATACTATTCAGAGGATTGTAAACAGACTGCATCAACAGGAACATCTCCTTAGACTTAGAGATACTGTATCTATCAGACAACTTGTAACGCTTCTTACTATTCTTACGCTTCAAGATCTTATTGCATTCTGCTACCAAGATTGGAGTTATCTGCATCACGCCAACAGAATTACCACTCTTTGCTCTTGGATTTCCTTCACTCTCTACCTGAATTATCGCCTCCATCACTGGATTCCAATCAAACTCATTAGAGGAAACATTTTGTTTAGACATCGTTGCAGCCGATGCTGCGTCTACATTCAGCGTCAGCATGAGAATGCTGACCATCAACATTGTTATTCTCTTCATATTAATTATTTTATGGAACCTGAAAAGCTGAACTACAACATCAGTGATTTCGCGATGGCAACTTTTGAGAAAAAGAACGGTTGCTCATCTCAGTTCCGTTAGATACCTTAACGGATAACAGTCTATACGAAAAAACATAAGAAACTGCTATCCTTATTCTTATCGTTTGCAAAGATACGAAAAAAAAACGAATCTCACAAGTAATTCACTGATTATCAGCGGTATTTTAAATTCTTAAACACTTTATAACACTATTCTTTGACTTAAATCAATCAACTTTTCATAGATAAATTATAAAAATAGTCACTGATGAATAGAAAATGAATGAATCAGAAATCACCTGCGTGAACTTAAAAAGAACAATGATGGAAAGACTCCGCGCTATAAGCGAAATCGGCGCGAGCTACTTCGTCAGCAAAAGATACGTGCAAGAACTGCATTATCAACAAGAGCTGCTTCATTATCGTGAATTACAGCATCAGCATGAACAGTGTGGAAAAACGAAAAAGCCTCAGGAATCTTTCGAAACCTGAGGCCTTGATGAAAAAAGGAGG
>ERZ791912.72-NODE-72-length-74567-cov-8.706249_pt1 | contig 74567 bp, 53 predicted proteins | sample MGYA00510141_ERZ791912 | MGnify/ENA primary metagenome ERZ791912 (study PRJEB30046, sample SAMN00792082) | human gut metagenome | study: EMG produced TPA metagenomics assembly of the A metagenome-wide association study of gut microbiota in type 2... | reverse complement strand
CGTTTGGAAGCTTGCTCCTGCTCTTTCTGAGCAATTATATGTTGTTGTGTATCTAGTTGAGCTGCATAAACAGATGCCGGCAAAGCAATACCTGTCAACATTATAATAAGTAAATCTTTTGCTAAATTTTTCACGCAGCTCACTCCTAAAAATATATTCTATCATTGAACAGAATTAAAATATTAATAGGATGATTTTACCACAAATTTATATTTTTGCAAAGAGTTTCAGTGTAAATTTCTAAGCATAAAACAGTCTTACTGTATATATGCCTTCAGCACATCGCTCTGCTTGTCAAGGCACAGATACTTGTAGACCGGTCTGCCAACGCTGCCGCGGTGCAAATCCAGCTTCAGCAGGTGCAGGGATTTCAAAAACTCCAGATATTTACGGATAGAAACGCGGGAGATTCCCACCATGCCTGCAACCTCCTCGGTAGTAAACATGCCGTCAATACCGCAGATGCATTCCCAAACAGTGCCCAAAGTATTTTTATCAAGGCCCTTGGGCAAAGTTACCGCAACCTGATTTTCCTGACGCATAATAGTAGTATCAAGGTCAGCCTGCTTAATGATGCCCTGCTCCTCAACAATCTGATAGCGCTTCAGATAATTATTCAGTGCAAGGTTAAAGCGTTCAAACTCAAAGGGCTTGATAATATAATCGACAGCGCCCAAACGCAGCGCCAGCTTAATTTTATCCTTATCGTTTGCTGCCGAAACGATGATAACATCTACATCATAACCATTCTCGCGTATTTTAGCCAAAAGCTGTAAACCATCCATAGTAGGCATAAAGACATCAAGAATGATTAAATCGTATTTGTTCTGACGCAGCAGCTTCAGTGCAGTATCTCCGTTGCCGGCAATATCACACAGCTGAAACCCCTTGATCTGGCTAAGATAGTGCTCATGTAATTGGGCAACCATCGGGTCATCTTCTACAACTAACACATTAATCATCTTAATCCCCCTCTTTCCTGGTCGGAAGCCTTACGGTAAAGGTGGTGCCCTCACCCGGAGCAGACTCCACAGTAATGGTGCCATTAAGGTTATTGATGCTTTGCTTAACCAGATATAAGCCAAAGCCATGACCGCTTTCGCACTTGCTGCTGAAGCCACGCTGGAAGATATGCTCGCGTACCTCGTCACTCATACCGGGTCCGGAATCCTCCACGACAATAACAATTTCGCGGTCAAAATCCAGAATCGAGAGATTAACGATGCGTTCACCGTCAAAATTTTTCAACGCATCAAAGGCGTTTTCTATAATATTGCCGGCAATCAGTACAATATCATGTACCGAAGGCACATCCAGCTCGCTATGCAGCTCACTTTCCTCTGTCAGAGAGAAGTCGATATCAAGTTCACGGCTGCGGCTTATTTTACCGAGGATAAAGCCTGATAATGTTATATCCTTCAGGCGGGTTACTACATAAGAAACCTCAGATTGTCTGTTATAGGCAATTTCCTGCGTAAAATTCTTCAGCTCATCATAGGCCTTCATATCTATCAGGCCCATAATCACATGCATTTTGTTCATAAACTCATGTGTCTGCGCTCTTAAAGCAGTAGCATAATTTTTAAAGCCTGTCAGCTGGTTAGCCATCTCTTCTACTACAGATTTTTTGCGGAAGGTAATTACGGCACCGATAATGTTCTTATCCTCCAGTAACGGTACTGCAGTAATAATAAAGACAGTATTACCCATCTTGACACTGGCATCAACTAAAGTCTTACCTTCTTTTATAATATCATCCAACGGCACACGTTTCAAGACATCTTTTGCAGATTTTCCAAATAGTTCATTAACTCCTTCAATACCGGCTTGCTTCAAAAGCAATTGGGCCTCAGAGTTGACAAGCGTAATGCAGCCGTTGCTGTTGATATTGATAATGCCTTCACGTACAGAGTTAAGAATAACATCGCGCTCCTGCAGCATTCTGGCGATTTCCTCCGGCTCATAGCCGAAAAGTACACGTTTAATTCTCTGCGCCAGATAAATTGCACCCCAGATGCCGACTATCAGACCAAGCAACGTCATAGACAGCAAGAATAAAACCGCGTCTATTGTTGAGTTATTGACGATTTCATCGGAATAACCGGTAACAACATAACCGATGGTTTTTTTATTGTCATCTTTGACAAAGCCAATAGCCTTATTGGGAATCGAGTAGTTTTCCTTATAGGAAATATTGTTGCGTCCCGCATATTTGTCTACCAGATTACGCGCACTATGCTCGAAGTCCGGCAGCTTGCCGGGGTTATACAACACGCGCAGATGGCGGTTCTTGTCGTAAATCGCTACGCCCGCTTCATCCGAATGGTCAACATCGTTAACGAAGGCAGCCATAAAGCTGTCTACGGAATCCTCCGGCCTCTTGTTCTGCTTCTCCAGGCTCTCCCTTATTTCCGGAGAGTTACAGAGAATGTTGTTGATGCTTACGGCATTGATACTTACGCGGTCATAAATTACCCGCGCCACCTTCTGTGTCGTAAACAAAGACGTCGGCAGCAGCGCGATACACACTACGAGCGTAATAAGTACTACTATTTTCTGTAAAAGTGAAAGCGTTTTTCCTGATTTGTAATTGTAATTATCTTTAGATTTTCTCCACATCAGCAGGTACCGTCAGGAACTGAATACCAGGATTTCGTTCCAGAATCCAATTCAGGGACCACTCGTTATTTACAAGAATAACAGGTCTGTCCTTTTTATCATAAACAAGCATTCCGTTATCCAAGCCTTTAATGTTCTCAATCAGCTTCTTATCCTCTGCATATACCCAACGTGCAACGGAGTACGGCAGCTGGTTCATCAGCAGCTTAGAGCTGTACTCGTTGAGCAGACGGTATTCCAGAACCTCCAGCTGCAGTACGCCGACAACGCCGACGATGTAGCTTTCAAGACCTACGCCCTCCTGACGGAATACCTGAATAGCACCCTCCTGCGACAGCTGGATGATGCCCTTTTCAAACTGCTTGCGTTTGAGGGAGTCCTTAGGCTGTACGCGGGCAAAAATTTCCGGCGGGAATACGGGGAAGTCTTCAAATTGCAGCTTCAGGCTGCTGTCGCTCAGGGAATCACCGATACCGAAGATACCCGGATCAAAAACGCCGATAATGTCACCTGGATATGCTTTTTCCACTATTGTGCGCTCCTGAGCCAGGAACTGCTGCGGCTGTGCCAGCTTAACCATCTTACCTGATTGCTTGTGGTAAACGCTCATTCCCTTGTCAAAGACGCCGGAACAAATACGCATGAAGGAAATTCTGTCACGGTGAGCAGGATTCATATTAGCCTGGATTTTAAAAACAAAAGCAGAGAATTTTTCGTTCTCCGGTGACAATATTGTACCATCCTGCAGCATTCTTGGCTGTGGCATGGGAGACATTTCCAGGAATTTTTCCAGGAAGCTCTGTACGCCGAAGTTGGTCATAGCACTGCCGAAGAACATCGGAGTCAGCTCGCCGGTGTTAACCTTTTCCATGTCAAACTCATCGCCTGCCATGTCCAGCAGCTCAATATCGTTGCACAGGTTTTCGTACAGCTCGTCACCCAGCAGCTCTCTGATTTTGGGATCGTCAAGAGAACCGGTAGTGGATTTCAGCTTTTTGGCACCATGGCTGGTGTCGTCCTCAAACAGCTCAATGGTGTTTTCCAGACGGTTATATACGCCTTTATAATGGCCGTCGATACCGATAGGCCAGTTAATCGGATATGCGCGGATGTTCAGCACCTTTTCCAGCTCGTCCATCAGGTCGAAGGGGTTACGGCCGTAGCGGTCCAGTTTGTTGACAAAGGTAAAGATAGGCAGACGGCGGCGGTGGCAAACCCAGAACAGCTTCTTGGTCTGCGGTTCTACGCCCTTGGCAGCGTCAATCAGCATGACAGCGCTGTCGGCAGCCATCAAAGTACGGTAGGTATCCTCGGAGAAATCCTGGTGACCGGGGGTATCCAGAATGTTTACGCGGAAGCCGTCGTAATCAAATTGCAGTACGGAAGAGGTAACGGAAATACCACGCTGCTTTTCAATCTCCATCCAGTCGGATACAGCGTGCTTATTGCTCTTTCTGGCCTTTACGGAGCCTGCCAGGTGAATAGCTCCGCCGTAAAGCAGCAGCTTTTCGGTAAGGGTTGTTTTACCTGCGTCAGGGTGAGAAATAATAGCGAAGGTACGGCGTTTCTTAATTTTATCCATCAATTCTGTCATTATGTATATGCTCTCCTATTTCTTTAAATTTTTGGTAATCCTGGCAATTTCATCCTCATCGGAAACCAGCTCGTCTACTGCCGGATAATCGGCGTTCTGCTCCTCGTACAGCTTGTAGGCATCAAGAATCTGCATTTTGATGTAGTCGGGAACAGGGATTTCCGTCTGCAGCTCACCGCGCATGGTTACGCGGAAGGCAACGTTCTCATAGCGTTCACCGCTGTAGGTTTCGCAGGTGAAGGAGGTACGCATGAATTCATCCTTGAAGGTGCAGTCCTTCAGGATGTGCGCCTTGCGCTCTTTATCCCAAGCTGCATAAATTTTATACAGCTCCTGCTGTGCCTCCACAGGCACGTCCTCTCCCAGGACAACGGTTTCGGTTTCATCTATCGGCGTGCAGTCCATGTTGTTGTAGACTGTGCCGTCCTCCAGCTCAAGGTCAACTGTCAGCACATAGTCAACCTCATGAAAGCTGGCTGTTTTAATCTGCCATTTCTGCTGCCAGCGGGCAATGCAGTCCGGGCAGATAAATTTGGTATCGCGAATGCTGTTATTCATGTAATTATCACGATAATACAATTTTTCTCCGGGCACAAAATGTTCGCCGCACTCGCTGCAGACGAATTCCAATGTACGAATCATCGGTCAAAACCTCCCAATATAATATGAAAAAGCCCTTACGTTGAACGCAAGGCGCTCTGTTATAACAGTAAGCAGTCGTTGCCGGGTGCCAGGAAGCAGTGTTCCCAAACTAGGAGTCTTCGGCTTATTTGCTGTCAATTACTGTTCGATTTGCATTAATAGGCCGTCAGCAGCAGTTGAATTTTATCTCTACCACCTGACAGCTGCGCAAAATATATTTACACGTTCTATATTATAACATATCAGCTTGTTTTTCCCTAATAATTTTTCTTAAAATGAGGGTTGTTTGGGACGTATCGCAGAGCGAATTGTATAAAATGCTTACTACTCACATTTTTATGGGATTTTTTGTGTTCTGAATCACACTTTTATGTAAATTTACGCAAATAAAAAGAACCAAAATCGGTTCTAAGTTTATAAGATTAGTTTTTCCCGAGATCTTATCGAGAGCATTATAATATTTTCCCGCGTGCCCCAACTTCCTTTTAAACATGAAAAAAGCCTTTACGATAAACGTAAAGGCTATAAGTCCGACATTGGTCGGAGCGGCGGGATTCGAACCCACGACCTCTTCCACCCCAAGGAAGCGCTCTACCAAGCTGAGCCACGCCCCGAATCACAAGGAGTATTATACAGGTTTATTTGGATTTTGTCAACACTATTTTATAAATTATTTTAAACTTTTTTTACACCGTCTGTATCCAGGTCCAGAATATGGTAGCAGGCGTGCTCATTATTGACAGCAAAAACGTCTACCATAGCCTTGGCAATGCGCTCACAGTCTGCCTCCGGCGAAGCATAGGCCATCACCGTAGAGCCTGCACCGCTGATGATAGCGTTATAAGCGCCTGCCTCTTTGGCAGCCGCAAAAACGTCGGGCAAGCCCGGAATCAGATGCGCACGGTACGGCTGATGCAGCTTATCCTCCAGCGCCATGCCCAGATACTCATAATTACCGCTCAGCAGCGCACCGACCAAAAGCGAAGCTCTGGAGGTATTATAAACTGCGTCCTTGTGCGGTACAGTCTTGGGAATAGCCTGACGCGCAAGCGACGTTGGCAGCTTGCTGTCGGGAACAACGGCGATGAACTTCAACGGCTTGGCAGGCAGCAGACGCAGGGAATGTGCCTTCTCCTGCTCCATATAGCTGATGGTGAAGCCGCCGTACAGTGCCGGTGCTACATTATCGGGATGCCCCTCTATTTCCGTAGCGATACCGAGAAGCTCATCCTTGGTATAATGGTCATCACACAAAGCGTTGGCTGCATACAGACCAGCAACAATGGCGCTGGAGCTGCTGCCCAGACCGCGGGACATTGGAATGCGGTTGAGCATCTTTACCTTCAGACCGATGCGCTCACCGCCTGTTACGGCGTTCCACACGCGCAGAAAGCTGGCGAAAGCCAAATTACGGCCAAACGGCTTCAGATAATCTGCGCCCTCGCCCTCTACCTCCAGCTGGAAGCCCTTCTTATCGGTTATTTCATAGCTTACTTCGTTATACAAGTTGCAGGCCAAGCCGAGTGTATCAAAGCCTGGGCCGCAGTTGGCTGAGGTTGCGGGAACCTGAATAAATACTTTTTTCATGCTGCCGCCTCTTTATGCCAAATGGCTGTCTTCTACACGAATCACACAGCTGATAGCCTCTACTACCGGCAGTACGCGCAAAATTTGCAGCGCCATCTGCAGATTAGCCTCCGAAACGCTGTGGGTAATTACAACAATCTCCGCCTTATTGCTCAGAACATCATTAGTCTGCACAACATTGCGCAGGCTCACGTTCTGTGCGCCGAAGGCTGCAGCGATGGCTGCCAGTGCGCCCGGTTTATCTGCTACCTGCAGACGGATATATGCCGGTGCGGACATCTTATCAGGCGGGCAGAGGCGTTTTTCCTCAAAGCAGGTGCAGCTGATGCGTCCGGTGGACTTGTGCTGCATATTGCGGGCAATATCAATAATATCGCCGCAGACAGAGCTTGCAGTCGGCAGACGGCCTGCACCGAGGCCCAGGAACATTGCCTCACCGATAGCATCACCGTTGACAAAAACTGCGTTGTAGACGCCGTTTACGCCTGCCAGCGGATGAGAAAGCGGAATCATCGTCGGGTTAACACGCAGGCTGACACCGTTTTCCGGATCGTTCTTGGCGATTGCCAGAAGCTTTACTGCGTAGCCGAGATCGGTTGCATATTTGATATCGCAGGCTTCAATGCTTTCAATGCCTTCAACCTGTACATCATCCAGATTGAAGCGTGTATTGAAGGCGATAGATGCCAGAATAGTAATTTTACGCGCAGCATCCAGGCCTCCGACATCGGCAGTAGGATCGGACTCTGCATAGCCCTTGGCCTGCGCTTCCTTCAGTACCTCGTCGTAATCAAGGTGTTCGTTAGCCATCTTGGACAGCATATAGTTGGTAGTGCCGTTCACAATACCCATGATAGAGGTAATCTGATTGGCTGCCATACTTGTTTTCATCGGTCCGATGATAGGAATACCGCCGCAGACGCTGGCTTCAAACATAAAGTCGCAGTTGTGCTCATGCGCCAGCGGGAACAGCTCTGCGCCGAATTTGGCCAGAACGTCCTTGTTGGCAGTAACAACATGCTTGCCGTTGGCAAAGGCTCTGGCGATAAATTCCTTGGCAGGATGCTCGCGGCCCAGCAGCTCAACGATAATATCAATATCCTTATCCTCAAGCACCTCATCGGCATTATCGGTGAAAATATACTTATCACCGTATTCCTGTTTCAGGCGGTCTACATGGCGGTCAAGCACCTTGGTGATTCTTACCGGCTTGCCTACCTCTTTGGCTATTTTCTCTGCATTTTTTTCTAAAACCTTCAGCACGCCGCCACCGACAGTGCCGGCGCCCAACAGACCAACATTTACAAAATCCTTCATTGTAAACCCCTCCAAAACCTCAATCAGTAATCGGTTATACCTGACCTAAAACTTCCAGACGTTTTACGCCGTCAATCATGCGCAGCTTGTCCAGCAATGCCTCCAGATCTATCGTCAGATGCTTGGTTTCGATAGAAATGGTGGTGTTGGCAACGCCCTGCAGAGGAATACCCTGGTTGATGGTCATGATGCTGCCGGAATCATCGGCAACAGTATTCAGAACCTTGGACAGCACGCCGGATTTGTGCTCCAGCAGTAAGGATAAAGTGATGATTTTTTCCTTGCTTGCCTCATAGAACGGGAAAACGAAATCCTTATATTTGTAATAAGCACTGCGGCTCAGGCCCATTTTTTCAACTGCTTCGTTGATAGTTTTGATTTCACCGCGTTTAAGGATTTCTTTAACCTTTATAGTTTTTTTAATTGCTTCAGGAAGAATTTCTTCGCGAACCAAATAGAATGTAGATTTTTCAGACATACTAGTGTCCCCTTTCTTCATACAAAGTTCTTTTAATATTATACCACTGTTCTCTTGAAAAGTACACTTGTTATTTTTGTAAATTTTGAACAAATTCAGTGCACAATACACGCATGCAAATATACAAAAAAGCTGCCGTTCCTGTAAAAATACAGGGACGAAAGCGTTGCTTCGTGATACCACCCTAATTCATCCATATGTCACCACACAGACCTCAGCAAGTACGCAGGGGTTGTTTACCCTTTAATACTCCGGCACTGTAACGGGTGCTCCCGGACGGCCTAAATGCATGCATCTCAGCCCATCGGCTCCAAGACCATCTTCAATGTCACCAACTGTTCCCTCTTGCACCGTCACGAGGGCTCTCTATGCCAGACTCGTACATTTACTCTTCTCTTCATCGCCCGTTATTAAATTATGTGCAAGATGATCCAACATCTGCGAAAATCCGTCAACAAAATTTGTTACATTTCTCGTGGAAAAAGAAAGTACCATTTTTTTTGTAAAGGAGGTTACAAAAAATACGGAAAGCAGCAGCGTGCTTTCCGTAGAAAAATTAATCGCCATAGGCTAGAATTGGATTTCCTTTTTTATCGCTAATGTCGCTACTACCATGAGCACCACGCTATCATATTTTGCGTAATACTCATGCAGCACTCTGCCAAACAAATCACGAATTTCACCCAGCTTCTGCCCCTTATGCACTTTGTCCTCACGCGACACAAAGGCATACCATCGCAAGGAAGCATCTGCATCAAGATATTCACCCTTAGTAATGCGCTTAATTGGTGCAGTTCTTTTCACTATCATAAAATCGACATGGAGAACATAGCCTGTTACTTCCTAAAAATCTACACTTCATATTAATTTGCAGGCTGCCAGTCTTTCGTGAGCCAATAGAAATCGCAAGCCTGAATGTTGACATTAGCAACCTTGCTAGAGCTTACAAGATTAGTCTGCGGATGTCCATAGATAATCGTTGCCGCATCATCGAGCAAAATCTTTTGCATATCAATGATAAGCTGGCGGCGCTTGCTTTCATCAAATTCACTAATATATTGATCACCCAAGGCATCATATTTAGCATTACTATAGCCAGAGCCATTTTGTGGATTGGAACCATTCACATTAGTACGCCAATACATATTCATAAAGTTTATGGGTGAGCCAGCCTGCTCAGCCAAAATATTAGAAATAAGCAAATCATATTTGCCACTTGTACCAATGCCATCAAGCACATTATAGTCTACAGCATTAATATTGATTTTAATACCAACCTTTTTCGCATCAGCCTGAGTTGCCTCTGCAAAAATAGGCAATTCGGCACGGCTGGTATAGATAACATACTCAAGCTCTAAGTTTTTGCCATCCTTATCTACAAAACCATCTCCATCACTATCTTTCCAACCAGCCTCAGCAAGCAACTGTTTTGCACGCTCAACATTATAAGTGTTCGGATCTTTTAGTTCATTATAACCAAAATCCAAAGTCGGCGGCATAGCAGGCCCACCAGGAACATAGGTATTATGCAGCAAACTCTTGCAGTAAGTAGGGCGGTCCAGTGCAGATAACAGAGCTTGTCTTACACGCAGATCTGCTAAAGGCCTGCCCTCATTAACATTCATTCTAGCCAAGCAATCACGAATAGACGCTATTTCACTTACATGATAACCTTTTTTATCTCTAAAGAGCGGCATATCACCATAAGCTACATTAACAGCAACATCTATCTCTCCCTTTTGCAGCGCCATAGCCCTGGTATTGGGATCATTAACAGAAGGAATCTCCACAGAATCATATGGTACCTTGCCATCCCAGTAATTAGGATTAGCCTTCATGACAGTCTTATTCTGGTTGAAAGTTTCCACTATATATGGACCTGTGCAGATAGGTCCCTTACGCAAAATGTCTCTATCCTTAACGCTCGTATCAATGATAACAAAATAAGGATCACCTAAAACTCCAGGCAGACCAGGAGTCGGCTTCGTGGTTTTAATAATCAGATTCTGTCCTTCTGCCTTCATAGAAGCAATCTGCGCCCAGGTTTTTGCTTCTAAAGATTTATCAAGAGTTCTTTGAATGGAAGACATGCAGGCTTCAGCAGTAACCTTGTTACCATTCGAAAATTTTGCTTTATCATTAATTTTGAAGGTCCAGGTAAGCTTGTCGTCGGCAACCGACCAGCTTTCGGCAATCCAAGGCTTCACATTCATTTTTTCATCAAATTTAATCAAAGTCTCGCCTAAGCCATAACGCGTCAGCGTCCAGCCAATAGCATGGTTCGTAGGCTCAAGATTATCGGCAAAGTTTACCACACCAAATTTTAAAACCTTATTACCAGACGCCTTAGCATCATCAGACTTACTGCCTCCGCAACCAGCTAAAGACAACGCCATAACAGCAGCAAGAGCCGTTGCTGAAAATTTTTTCCAAGTTAACTTCATACACATACTCCTTTCAAGCATTCATTCTAAGATAGATGTAAAAATAATAATCTATGCTATTAGAACTTTTATTGCGCTATCATTATAGCATTTGCGATTCTAAATTTCAAGGTGTAATTTAGATTTTTGCCAAAAAAATATAGCAGCTGAAGAACGCTGCTATAAAATCTTTCAAGTCAAAAGACCTGCTAAAACAACCTTGAGATAGGCAACAAACTGCGGTATAAATTCTCTTGTACCATAGCCAATTTCAGAGAAAATAGTTATGTTATTAGCTTTTTTATATTCACAACTTGCAGGATAGAGTACCAAAGCAAAGCTGTTCTCTAAATCTATAAAGCGAATTGCTTGCTCTGTATCAAGCTGTGGTAAAGCAACCCTTGCTACAGCCGCCAAGCGACAATAATCAACATACATTTGCTGCCTAAATTCCTTATGCTGTTCATCGCTCGCTCCTGCTAAAATTATCGTATTTGTAATAGAAAAAATAGACAGCAGGCGCTCATGCCTTAGCAGCATAGCCGCCCATTTTTGACAAAAAGCATCCAGATCATCAATAGGAGCTGTAAAGCTTACCTCTGCATCTGCCACCATCTGCCTGATTTCCTGCATGAGAATCAGTAAAAAAATATCCTCTTTACAAGAAAAGTAATTATATAAATTTATTCTGCTGAAATTGAGATTTAAGGCAATTTTACTAAAAGTAATCTTATCATAGCCAATCTCATCATACAGTTTTATCGTGGCATCTATTATCTGCTGCACTCTTTCCTGCTTCTGTTTTTCTCCATGCGCTCTTAAAAAACTCATCTTTCTCCTCTAAATTCTTTAATCATCTTCTTCATTCAGCTTTTTGCATAGCATCGTCATTCCGCCCAGCGTCCAGAAGCACAAGCCCATCTGCGTATTAAAATACACGTGGTCAGTCAGGCCGCCGACGATAAGGCCCACCGTCGCCAGCACATAGCCGCGTCCCATCGCCTTCAGCCAAAGGCTGCGACCGTGATAAGCAAGCCTCCAGGCGGCAGGCAGGAAAATTCCCCACCAGACAACAAGAAACGCCAACAGACCATGCGCACCCGTAACATGTACGGTTTTGATTTTTTACTCAGGATTGCCCAGCTCGCGCAAAAGACCTTCAATGCGCTCCATACCTCATTTAATACCAAACTTGCCCAGGCTGTCTAAATACGCCAGGCTCTCTGTATAATTCATTGTGCTTACGCCTCCATAATTTTTCTTGACACTATATTATAACATATTATCTAATTCTTACCAGCAAACGTTTCCGCAGCTTTATAAACTCTGCCAGCTTCTATATCAGCATAACCCTTTGCCAACTTGTCATGTAGCTGCGCATTAGTCATCATATCAGCATCAACTGCCACAGGTGCTTTAGGCAGCGTAACAGAAAACGGTATTCCGCCCGTAAGAACAATCTGATTCAAATACATCGTTATAGCAGTCGACATTGGTACGCCAAGTTTGCTTAATACTTCTTCAGCCTTTTCCTTAACATCAGGATTAACGCGTAAATTTAAAGTTGCAGTTTTTTTCCATTATTATCGCCTCCCAAGATAATCGTAACGCTTTTAACGTCACAATTCAAGCAAAAAAATAAGTGCCAGAAACCTTGTCCTTGATTAGGTCAAGACCCCAACACTTATTATAGAACCCAAAAAAGCTGCCGCAGGCAGGTTCCGTCACCGTAAGTAACAGAACAAGCCTGTAGCAGCTGCTGCGTAATTCTTAATTAAAATTAAGCGCGGGAAATGTAGTCGCCGGTTCTGGTATCGATAGCCAGAACGTCGCCCTCGTTGATGAACAGAGGAACTTTAACAACATAGCCGGTATCCATGGTAGCATTCTTGCTGCCGCCGGTAGCGGTATCGCCTTTGATGCCGGGTTCGGTTTCAACTACGGTCAGTTCTACAGTGTTCGGCAGGTCAACGCCCAGTACACGGTTGTCATAAATCATGATTTTAACGTCCATGTTCTCTTTCAGGAAGTTCAGTGCGCTGCCCAGAGTTTCTTTGCTCAGCTCGGTTTGTTCGTAAGTTTCATTGTCCATGAATACATACATGCCGTCGGATTCATACAGATATTGCATTTCGCGACGGTCGATGTGAGCCTTCGGCAGACGCTCGCCTGCGTTGAAGGTACGCTCAACAACAGCACCGGTGCACAGGTTACGCATTTTTGCACGTACGAAAGCAGCACCCTTACCAGGTTTTACGTGTTGGAATTCAACAACCTGCCAAGCGTCGCCATCGATGGTAACAGTTACGTTGGTTTTAAATTCGTTTGTGGAAATCATTGGAAGCCCTCCTATAAATTTAAATATTAGACAATTTCAATAAGCTGCTTTTTGACACCGTTCAAGGCTCTCGCCCCATCCTCTGTCAAAACAACAGTATCTTCTATACGTACCCCGCCTTTACCGGGAATGTATATACCAGGTTCAATAGTGAAGATCATGCCTGTTTGCAGCACTGTAGCGCCACGCTTGTTAATCATCGGCATTTCGTGGATTTCCAGGCCTACACCGTGACCTGTTCCATGCACATAATAATCGCCGTAGCCGCAGGCGGTAATGCTGTCACGCACAATAGCGTCGAGCTCTCTGCCGGTCATGCCTGCTTCGGCAGCCTTCAGTCCCTTGCGCTGTGCTTCTTCAACTATAGTATAAATTTCCTGCTGCCAGGAATTTGCCAGGCCCACTACCAGAGTACGCGTCATATCGGAATGATATCCCTTATAAACAGCGCCGAAGTCAAAGGTAATAAAATCACCGACCTCGATAACCTTGTCGGATGCCATGCCATGCGGCAAAGCACTGCGTACGCCGGAGGCTACAATCGTATCAAAGGAAGCCTTTTCGCTTCCCAAGGCACGCATATAGTATTCCAGACGGCCTGCCAGACTGCGCTCGGTACAACCGGGCTTGATATCCTCCAGCAGATGGATAAAGGCTTCGTCAGCAATGCTGGCAGCCTTCAGCAGCATGTCCAGCTCTTTTTTATCCTTAATCATGCGGATATCGCTGAAATCAATGCTCTGCATATAGGTTTCACCCAAAAGCTCGTGCAGCACAGTATAATCATCATAGCTGTAATACGCTCCGTCAAAGCCCACTACCTGCGCTTGGGCATTCTTTGCCAAATCTGCAGCGGCAGCCCAGATGCTGTGCGCACCTGTCGGAGTATACTCCAGCACCTTGAAGAACTTCATTTCGTTTCTGGCCTGCTCTGTATAACGGCCATCCGTAATCAGCACGCCCTGTTGTCTGTCCAGATACAGCAGACTGGAATCTCCTGTAAAGCCGGTCAGATAACGGATTGTGGTAACATCCTTAATAATGACACTGTCTACCTGCAGCTTGGCCATATGCTCCAAAACTCTATTGATACGCGTCATGATATTACCCTCTTTCCATAAAACTAGTGACAGCTATGAATCACCTAAATATTTTACCACTCATTGGCAAAACTTTCAACTATTATCTTTGTTAAGGCACTTTTTTTGTTAACTTTGTAGCATAAGCAGCAAAAAAGCAGGCCGTAAGCAGCGCCTTGCAGCGTTGTCGGCCTGCCTTTTCCAAGACATACTTTAAAAATTATTTACATTCGGCAGGAGCAATGCCTTCTGCGGTTTTGATATTCTTGCGTACATCGTCGCAGCATTTGTGGAAGTTTGCCAGCTCCTCGGCAGTCAGAGGCAGCTCCAGCACACGCTCTGCACCGTTTTTGCCCAGCAGAACAGGAACGCCTACAAAGACATCCTTTTCACCGTATTCGCCGTCAAGCAGCATGGAAGCAGGCATAATGCGTTGCTCGTCGTTGAAAATGCAGCGTACCATACGTGCTGCGGTAGAGCAGATGCCGTATTCGGTGCAGTGCTTGCCGCTGTAGGTTACCCAGCCGCCGCCGATAGCGCGTTTTTGCAGCTCCGGTTTGTCAAAAGCAAATTTAGGATCCTCATTCTCCAGAGAGCTTAAGGGAATACCGTTGAAGTTAACGCAGGACCAGGCAGCCATTTGGGAAGCGCCGTGCTCGCCAATCATGTAAGCGCTGATGGATTGCGGAGAAACGCCAGTCTGCAGAGATAAAGCAGATACCAGACGGGAGGTATCCAGACCGGTACCGGTGCCGATTACATGGCCTTTCGGCAAACCGCTTTCGCGATAAAGGATGTTGGTGATAACATCGCAAGGATTGGTGATGTTAACAATGAAGCCTTTGAAGCCGCTGGCCATAACCTTGTGTATATAACCTTTAACCTGTGCTGCGGTAAAGGTAAGCTCATCTAAGCGGTCACCGCTGGCAACCAGGTCGATATCGCCGATGCAGTTGACGATAGCGTCGCAGTCGCCCAAGTCAGCATAGGTACCGCCGTTGATTTTTACATCATGCGGGCAATACAAAATTGCGTCGCGCAGGTCCTGTACCTCGGCAGCCAGCTTGGACTCTTTCGGATCTACCAACACCAGCTCAGCAGCAATGCCCTGAATAGCCAGGCTGTATGCAACATGTGCACCAACGTGACCTAAACCGATAATACCAACTTTTCTTGTTTTCATAATTAAGTTCCCCCCAAATTTTTCTTTAATATTTTATTTGTCCAAAATAGGCAGCGTAGCTGACGCATGGCCCATAATGGTAATATTGTAATCCTTTTTGCCCTGCTCTGCAAGCTTTTCCTGAGCCAGCTCCCAGGCCTCCTGCAAGGATGCACAGGGAATATGACCTGTCTTGCGGACAAAGTCGAAGTTTTCCGAACGTGTTACCAGATAAGCGGTTACATCGTTGACAATGCAGCGCGCCTTGAAGGCAACAAAGGCCGGAATAGTGAAATTAGCACGGATATCCTTTTCAAACTGCTCCATATCGTTACGGCTGAAGCAGTCCGTAAAAATAGCAGGCTCCTTAATATCCGGGCAGTCCAAAGTGAAAATCATGATGCCGCCGTGTTTAACCGCAAACTGTGCGTTCATATGGCACTTGGTAGCCTGATACAGGTTCAAATCCTTGGGATAACCGCCTGCGGAAGCAATTACTACATCAGCCAGCTGTTTGATGTGTACGCCTGCCGTAGCCAGCAAATCCTTGCAGCCCTTCTGCCATGCCTCGTACCAGTGGCCTGCAACAACCTCGCTGATTTCTCCGTCCGGAGTAAATACGGTATTCACCAGAAAATCGGGATTCAGCAGCTTGCAGGATTCATACATATCCTGATGAATGGGATTGCCCTCGAGCAGACTTGCGTCACAAGCCTTGTTGCAGCCTGCGCCCTCTACCGGAGACATAGTCATGCAATGGTTTTTCATAATGCTGTCATATGCCGCTACGCCCGGCATAACAGCCTTGCGTCCGCCGCCGAAGCCGGCAAAGGGATGCAGTGTTACGGCACCGGTCAGAATAACTCTGTCGGCATTGGCAACATATTTGCTGATTGTAACATCATTGCCGAAGGAGGTTTGGCCAAGCAGTACCATATCCTCGCTCTTGCGGGAGTCATGCTGAACGATTTTCAGACGGCGCACCATCTCCTCGCCGCAAACGGTGATATCCTCTTCATGTGTATGACCGCGGTGGGTACCGGTAGCAACAATAACAGTGATGTCCTCGTCCTTTACGCCCACACTGTTCAGCTCGGCCACAATAACCGGCAGAAATTCGGACGTGCCGCACAGACGGGTAATATCGCTGATGACAATGGCCACAGTTTCGCCTGCATGCACAATTTCGCGCAGCGGCTTGGTACCAATCGGGTTACGGATTGCTTCGGTAGTAGCGGCAACAACGTCGTCGCAGACGCTGGATTCATTGCCGTGAATATCATATATAACGCGCTCCTCTGGGAGCACTACCTCTTCCTGTCGTTTGCCTATTGGCAGAAAGTATTTTTTCATCGACATCCCTCCATTTGAAAAAACTAACTCTATTATACATGAAATCAGCTAAATATACAAGCTGACAGTAAAACTGTAAAGAAAATTCAGCCTTTGTCTAAAATTGTGTTATAATACTACTATATGAAAGCGAGGTTCCCATTATGAAGAAAACTCTTATCGCCTATTTCACACGCACAGGCATTACTAAAAAATTAGCTGATGATACCGCTAAGCAAACCGGTGCCGATCTTTTCGCTATCGAGCCGGTAAAAGAATATTCCTCCTCTTATCTTATCTGCGTAGGCCAGGCCAAGCTGGAAAACCTGCAGAACGCACGTCCTGCAATTAAGGATAAGCCGCAGAACCTGCAGGACTATGACACCATTGTGGTGATGTTCCCTATCTGGTGGTTCACCTGCCCCAATATCATCCTCACCTTTCTGGAGGAAAACGACCTAAGCGGCAAAACAGTTATCCCTGTCTGCACCTACGGCAGCAGCGGTAAGGGCAGCAGCGAAAAGGCTATGACGCCAGTTTGTAAACACGCTTCCTTCAGACCCTGCATCGAAGCAACCGGCCTCAAGGACAAGGCTGTAGCAACAATCGCCGCAGCTATCGACGAAGCATAAAAATATAAACAGCGTAAAATTAAGGCTTCCGCAGCTTGGCAACACCTTACTGCAGAAGCCTTTTGCTTTATAATTTTTCAGGATATTATGCTTACGGCTTTACGCATAAAATACGTTGCGTAAGATTTGTCAGCACGTTAATAGCATTAGCCAGCGCGCTGTGGTCAAAGTGCATATCGCGGTCATGCAGACGCGGCTCCAGATCGCAGCCAATGCCCAGGCTGGCAGTTTTCAGCTGCGGACGCTCCTGCTTGAAGAAGTTGAAGTCCTCGCCTACCGTAATATTGGCAGCAGGAATCAGTCCCCCCGCTCCCAGCTCTGCGGAAATTACCTCCTGCGTCAGCGCCAACAGTGACGGGTCAGCCTCCGCCGCCGGACAGGTGCCAACGATATGACAGTCCGCTTCCGCGCCGTACACCTTCGCCGTATTCACAACGATATCCTCTACCTTGCGGCGCAGCTCCAACATTTCGGCGTTCGACGTACTGCGCAGGTCAAAGCCAATGCTTACCTTGTCGCAGATAGCGTTGAGCGAGCCTGCACCGCCCATGAAGCGGGTAGTTTTGATACTGCCGCCCAAAAGCGGGTTGCTGTGCAGCGCGTTGATGGCATTGACGATAGCTGCACCGGCATCAATGGCGTTCACGCCCAGATGCGGTTGGGAGCCATGCGCTGCCAACCCACGGATTTCGCCCTCCATCAGGGTGCAGGCCGTCCAGTTAATCTGGGCGATAATCTGACCGCTGCGTGCCATATCCTTCGGCATTACATGGTAGCCCAAAGCGTACTGCACATCATCCAGCGCGCCTGCCTCCAGCATTGCCAGTGCGCCTCTGCCGATTTCCTCCGCAGGCTGGCAAAGAATCTTCACGCGGCCGCAGGCAAGCCCCTGCTCTTGCAGCAGCTTGGCTACACCCAAAGCGATAGTCATATGCGCATCATGACCGCAGGCGTGAATGGGCTCCAATGAGCCGTCCTTGTTTTTAAACAGCAAACAGTCCATATCGGTGCGCACTGCTACCGTAGGTCCCGGCTTGCCGCTGTCAAATGCAGCGGTAAGTGCGGTAGTACCGCCGACATTCTCGGTTACGTCGTAACCCAGCTTGCGCAAAAAATCTGCCAGAAAAGCGGCAGTCTTAACTTCCTTGAAGGCAGGCTCCGCCAGAGCGTGCAGCTTGGGCCATACCTCATTAATATGTGCTTGAATATCCATAATAAAAACCACCTTTGCATAGAGAAAAGGCCAACGGCAAAGCTCCCGCAGGAGTTTGCGCGTTGACCATGAGCTCATTATTTATTATCCCAGCCTAAGTATACAGAACCAGGGAATTTCTTCTCGATGAATTCTGCATTTTCCTTAGATTGATATGCTTCCTGGAAAATCTTCAGACGCGGGTCATTCAGGTCCTTTTCCTGTACGGCAACAATGTTTACATACAGAGAATCCTTGGTTTCACGCAGGATAGGATCCTTGGCGGGGTCCAGGCCGGCGCTGATAGCGTAGGTAGTGTTGATTGCTGCGCAGGTCAGGTCATCCAAGCTGCGGGGAATTGCTGCAGCCTCCAGCTCGATAATCTCGAAATGATGCGGATTTTCGGTGATATCCTTAACGCTGGTAGTAACATCCTTCGGGTCTTTAACCTTAATCAGGTTGTTGGCAGCAAGCAGCAGAATGGCACGGCCGCCATTGGTCGGATCGTTAGGAATACCGATTTTCGCACCGTCAGGAATGGTGTCGCCGGGTTTCAATTTTTTAGAATAGATGTTAATCGGGAATAAAGCGGTGTTGAAGGCCTTAGCCAGCTTGAAGGAAGGCTCCTTCTTCATGGTTGCCTTCAGGAATGGCTCGTGCTGGAAGCAGTTAGCCCAGATTTCACCGGAAGCCAGAGCGGAGTTAGGAGTTACGAAATCGCTGAACTCTTTAACCTCAATCTTCAGGCCTTTTTTCTCGGCAATCTTCTTTACGTTATCCATAATAATAGCATGAGGACCGGGGTTTACGCCTACGATAACGGGCTTATTCATATCTACCTTGCCGTCATCTTTAGAACCGCCGCAGCCTGCAGCTACGATAGCAAACATTGTCAGTACGCCTACAAGAGCGTATTTTAAAAACTTATTCATTATAACTTAACCTCCCCAGCAGTTTACTAGACTGCTAAAACAAAATACGTTGTTATTATATTCTTTTGCAGGAGTATAGTCAAGCAGGAAAAATGTATACTATTTTACACTTTTTTAAAATTTTGCAATGCAAAAAAGGCTACCACAATTACTTGTGATAGCCTTAAATGCTCAGTTGCAGTCCAAACTAAACGGATTATTTAATTTGAGACATAACCTCTGCAGCGAAGTCCTCTTGTTTCTTTTCGATGCCTTCACCCAGTTGGAAACGGGAGAATGCCAGAACTTCAGCACCTGCAGCTTTTACCAGTTTGCCAACAGTTTGGTCCGGATCTTTAACGAACTCTTGGTCAACCAGGCATACTTCTTTGTAGTATTTGTTGATACGGCCCATAACCATCTTCTCGATGATTTTTTCCGGTTTGCCTTCGTTTTTAGCTTGCTCGGACAGAACTTCTTTCTCGTGTTCCAGCTCAGCAGCCGGTACTTGAGAGCGTTCCAGGTAGCTCGGGTTAGCAGCAGCAACATGCATTGCAACGTCTTTACCCAGTTCAGCATTGCCGCCTTTTAATTCAACAACAACGCCGATTTTGCCGCCGCCATGGATGTAAGCAGCAACAACGCCTTCCGGAGCTTCGTACAGAGCGAAACGACGAACGGAAATCTTTTCGCCGATCTTAGCAACGCTAGCGGTTACCAGAGCTTCAACGGTTTGGCCGTCCAGCTCGGAAGCCAGCAGAGCTTCTACGTCAGCCGGTTTGGTAGCTACGATATGAGCAGCAATTTTTTCAACGAGTTCTTTGAAGCCGTCGGTTTTAGCAACAAAGTCGGTTTCGCAGTTAACTTCTACGATAGCGCCGATTTTGCCGTCAGCACTTACGAAAGAGCCAACAACGCCTTCAGCAGCAATGCGGCCAGCTTTTTTAGCAGCAGCAGCCAGACCTTTTTCACGCAGGAAGTCGATTGCTTTGTCCATATCGCCTTCTACAGCAGTCAGTGCTTTTTTGCAGTCCATCATGCCAGCGCCAGTACGCTCGCGCAGTTCTTTAACTAATGCAGCAGTAATTTGAGCCATCAGTTATTCCTCCTCAAAATGTAATATATTAACGTTAGGATTATTCAGCTTCTTCGGTTGCCGGAGCTTCTTCAGCAGCAGCTTCTTCGGTTTGCATACCTTGACGGCCTTCCAGAACAGCGTCAGCCATTTTAGCGGTCAGCAGTTTTACAGCGCGGATAGCGTCGTCGTTTGCAGGGATTACATGATCGATTTCGTCCGGATCGCAGTTGGTGTCAACGGTTGCAACGATAGGAATGTTCAGTTTGTGAGCTTCCAGAACAGCGATGTGCTCTTTGCGGGGGTCAACGATGAACATAGCGCCCGGCAGTTTTTTCATGTCTTTGATACCGCCCAAGTATTTGGTCAGTTTTTCCATTTCATGTTTCAGGCCGATAACTTCTTTCTTCGGCAGCAGGTCGAAGGTGCCGTCAGCTTCCATAGCTTCCAGTTTGCGCAGACGTGCAATACGGGTTTGGATAGTTTTGAAGTTGGTCAGCATGCCGCCCAGCCAACGCTCGTTAACGAAGAACATGTTGCAGCGGGTAGCTTCTTCTTTCATAGCTTCTTGAGCTTGTTTTTTGGTACCAACGAACAGAATGTTTTCGCCTGCAGCAGCAACCTCACGGATGAAGTTGTAAGCTTCGTCAACCTTTTTTACGGTTTTTTGCAGGTCGATGATGTAGATACCGTTACGCTCGGTGAAGATGTACGGAGCCATTTTAGGGTTCCAACGACGGGTTTGGTGACCAAAGTGTACACCAGCTTCAAGTAATTGTTTCATAGAGATAATAGCCATTTTTTGTTTCCTCCTGTTTTTTCCTCCGCAGGAATGGGTTATAATTCTTCTCTACGCGGCAAAACGTAGCAACAGATGAATTTTCCTGCGTGTGTTATTTTTACACCAAAATATTTTACCATAAATTCCGCAAGCAGGCAAGAGATTTTTAGTGCTTGCGGAGGGTAAATGTTAAATTTTTTACATTATAATGCTGTGCTTACAAATCAGGTGTGATAATAAGGCGTGATTGCAACCACCTACATAGGCCTGTAGGCACCCTTCTCCATCATGTCATGAACTCTGCTTTAACCCATAACGTTACCGAGAAGGAACTTGACATCTTCAAAGCTCAACGGCTTGCCGTGCGCCAGACTGTTGCGATACTCCCGGAACCTTTCCAGACGATTATATTCCTTTGAATCATCCATCAACAAGCGCCCATTGCCTATTGCATAAGTTAAATCCTTCAGCTCCAGCTCTTCCGGCGAATCAAGGTCACCGAAGTTGGTTTTATAGGGAAACTGAAGCTTATCCTTAATCTGCTTGCTCATCTTTTGAATAAGATAAACTCTATAACGTTCAATGCTGGGGAACAGAATTTTGAGCTGTGCCTGCCAGACAAAATAATCGATTCTGCTGCGGTCTTCTGCTAAGACAAAATCACTGCCATCACTACGGCAATTGTCTGCAACAAGCTGCACCATAGTATCATAAGGATTTTCCATAAAGCGACGCTGTTCATTTATGCATAACGGGATAAGCTCAATGTCATTGCAGCACGAGGTAGCAAGCTGGGACAAATACATAACCAGTGAATCCTTGATATCAGCCTCTGAAGCTAAAACTGATGCGTAGGTATACCTGACATATTCTGGAATTTCGTCGCCGATATTGTATACTTCAAAATACTTTTTCTCAGGCAAATTCTCAACTGAATCATCAATTTCAAGCAAAAATACAGCTTTCCTGCTTTCTTTGCCAGAAGCCTTATCGTATTCGCTGATAAAACTCAGCCAATCCTCAAGCTGTTTTTTATCCTGTACATTTACCCAGAGAATCTTGTCATTTAACGTCAAATCCTCGCATTTCCCTAAAAACGCGCCAACAGTTTCTGGCGGACGCCAATACACGCGCACCGCTTCACGGCAAAAATTTTGCAACATATAATCTCCGACATCAGCTTCAGAATAATTGATTTGCTTTAATTCCTGTTCCGTTAACTCTATTTCGATTTTTTCCGAAAGAACCTCGCGAAAATCATCAACCCAGGGTGTCGAAGGGGAAAATTTCAGGATAACATTTTTCTCGTTTTCTACAGCCTTGAAAATGAAGTCAATTATTCTCCGCGCACCACTTATTTCTTTCCACCATAAGTTATTCATCGCTATCCCCCATATATTTTTCCAGCTCCTGCTCCAAATATGCCTTGGTTCCCATCATCTGGAAGAAGCTGAAATGTGTGAAGCGATAACCATGCTCACCATTATGCTGCAAAACATTAAGCTCGCGCATTTCCTCCATCAAGGCTGCCACCTTTTCCGGGCTCAGAGCTGCAATATCCTTGATTTCAAAGTCCTTGGCAAATGTCAGGACATCATTAGGAGTAACGCAGATTCCCTCATCATTCTTATACAGATATGCAGTAATCATTGCTATAAGCAGATAATAATTATCACTGCCTACAGTCAGAGTAATAAAGAACTTCTGACGAATCTCCTCCTGCAGATTATCCTCGCCCAGCACCTTCTTGATATGATCCTCTGAAACATAATACGGCGGCGTACCTGCTTCCTTGTAGCCGGCATAGCCATTTTTCATAGCCTCAATAAGCTTAGTACAGTAAAGCTGCAGCATGCCTGGGAAAGAGTTGGTATGACTGAGAATTGCAGAAACCAGGGTATCTGTTTCCACATCATCGCGGAACCTGAAGCCAAGATAGGACAAGGGATATTCCAACAGCTCCTTAGCCTCTGCATACTTAAAGGGCTTAACTGTCATGCTGCTGAGCTGCGGTAAAACAGAATTGTCATTCAGCGCAGCCTCATGCTCAAATCTCAGAACATCACGCAAGCCGGCAACGACAAACTTAAAACGTCCTTCTCCCACAGCCTGAATATCCTTTAAAGCATCAAAAGGCTTATACTGTACGTCTTTACAGCTATCGAGGAAAGCATCTGCTTCATCAAGCAATAATAGGAAGTAGTGAATCGGCTTATCTTCATCCTTCAGACGCATTCTGATACTCATAGCAAGCTCGCGCCAATCACTTGTAATCTCCTTCTTTTCCAGGATATCTGCAATAACAAGCTCCTCACTGATTTTCAAAGCAGTTTCGCTATAATTACGGCCTTTAATATCGATATAAACAGCACGGTCACCAGATTCATTCTTATCAATATCCTTTTTAGCCTTCATAAGCAGAGCAGATTTACCAAGCTGACGGCCACCATAAACAATATTTACACCGTTGACATCCTTAATCTTTTTCAATTCTTCCTTACGGCCGATGAAAAGCTCTGATGGCATTGGCTTGGAAGAATCAGCAACATAAGGCTGATAATAAGCAAACGGCATGATGATATGCAGCAGTTGCTTGGTAATCGTCTGCTCGGAATAATTGTCATAAAGATATTTCAGGACAACACGGTCAAGCACTGCAAAAATTTTGCAATTTGCCTTTCCTTTGACCAGCAGTGCCAATCTTCTTCTAGCACTCTCCTTCAAGGCATAATCAAGAATGATAAGCGTATGCTTTTCATCACCTATATTGTTGAAAATCTCTACTAGTCTTTCAGCATCATATGCGCCAAAGATATAAACTATTCTAAAGCCATCCGTCTCGCCCAAAGAGCCAAAGGCCGGTACAGGATAATTGTAATTATTGACACGCCCACCCAAAGCTTTTTGCAGCTTAACAAAAAAACTTGGGAATTTGCCGTCAACTTTATCCATTTTGTCTACACTTGCCAGCTTAAAGCCTAGTGAACTGAGCAGTTCATCCGGTCTGATATCATTGTTGCCTTTCGGCCAGGCATTCAGTAGGCGTTCAGCAGCTCTCGTATCCTTATTGGCATTTCTGTACGGTTTTACCTGAGCGCGCAGCGTTTTATCATTGTTTGCTACACTCTTGATATAGTTATTATAATGATTCAGAAAATCCTGCAGATAATCCTTCATCTCCAGCTCCTGCAGGCTTTCATAATCATCATTTTCAAGGCGATTAAGCAGCTCTTCTGCCGAAGAATACTTTTGACTGTCAATGCACTGTCTGATGCGTTCAATAAGCTTATTGGCAGCTTCGTTTTCCTTGAGCTCCTGATGTGCCAGCAGGAAATTCTCCAGATTTTGCTTCAGGGCATCACCCTGAACAACAGCATCTCTTTGAATTTTATTTTTAAATTCAACCAATACCTTTTCGAAGAAGCCGTAATTGTCATCCTCCTGTGCTGCCTCATAAAGCAGTCCTGCAGTCTGAAGAATTATTTCCTTTTTGTTTTCCTCTGTATTATCAATTTGTCCATAGCTTTGGAACAATGCAAGCTCATCAGAAAAATCCTCAAATTCCTTCTTCGCCTGTTTCTTGGCAAAGTCCAAAGCCATTGCAACCCTAAAATTCTTCATAAATTCGGCTTCAAAGCCAGGCTGCTGATCATTGATATAACCAGTAAGCAGGCGCAGACTGCCATAATTATCATCGGAGATGATACTCTGTACAATATCAGTATCCTTCTCCATAATGCCTTTAAGACGCACCTGCAAATCTACTGACATATCACCGCCCTCAAAGGCGTGCTTTTCAATACGCGCCAAAGTACCCATAGCTGGCAATTCTTTTATGTCACGATATTCAGGCTGATAGTTTGCATTAAGCAGAACGTGAGAATCACCTAAGAAGGGCAGATAAAAATACTTGCCTGTAAATTCAGGGTTATAGCCCTTCATTTTGGCATAAATCTTTTTCAAGGTCTGAATAAGCACAAGCTTATAGCCATAATCCTTATCTGCCTGCTTTGCTTCCGCTTCGTACTCTGCAATAATTTCCTGGAACAGTCTGGAGGTTGTCTTATACGCCTTTTGATAAGCCGGGTAAGCCTTGTCATCCTCATCAGCATTATTGATTTGCTCAACTGTTACCAGATATTCACTAATCAGCTTGCCAATTTCCTCCAGACGATGGCGCAAATTAACACGCGGTCCGCTTACCAGCTTAGAGGTTTTCTTTTTATTTCTGATCAGATTACCGGCAACATCCCAGGCAATATCAATAAGCTCATCAATTTTATTACTATTGATGTTTTCTACTGCTACGGGGGCATTTTCCTTAATGAAATGCTCCTGCAGATACTGCTTCATAAGCTCTATGGCAGCTTCATCCTTCTCCTTTTCGGCAATCATATCCAGGAAGCTGGCTAAATCGCTATTTCCTCTAAAGAGATACTCCAGCGTTTTGCCAAATCTGGCATTAGTAATGGCTACATTATAGGATTGCTCGGAAGCAAGTTTACTCTGCTCCATAGCCCTTTTGGCGAAAATATCCAGCTTGGCTTTCAGCGCTGCAATGTCGCTTTTCTTATAATCAGCAAATTTACCCATACCGCAATGATGTTCTTTTTTGAACATGCGCAGAATATCGATAAGATGCTTAAGCTTGTCATTGCTTACCAAAAGCTTATCCTCAGCAAAGGAATCCATCATCGAATCAATTGCATAATCGTACAAGCATTGGTTAGAGTAGAAATTACGCAGAATAGCTGCTGCAAGATAATAGCTGTTATGCTCGTAGCCATCAGCCAGGTAGGTATTTGCTATCTGATCAGAATTGTAGGTGCAGGCAGCAAGCGGATCGTTTACTGCATATGCCAATTGCAGGTATTCATCCTTAAATGAAGCATCAAGCTCAGCTAATCTTTTAAGATAGGCGCACGCGCAGTAGGTTTTTCCAGTCATGAGTATTTTTTTATATGTTTCATAATACTCTTCCTTTTCCTGCTGTGTCAACGGATGAAGAACAAAATCATCTGCTGCACTTCCAGTCTGTTTTTTATTTGTGTCGCTTGCAACAGTTTCAGTTGCGTCTGCTGCAGTTTTATCAATTACTGAATCCTTTTCTTTTTCAGCAATAGCTGGTGCTATTGCAGGCTCTAAAGCAGCTTCGGCTTCAACCGACAATGCAGACTTATCTTCTGTTTCCAACTTCTGAATTTCATCACTACATGCAATAGTCTCGTCTGCCTGCACTTCAGCAGCATCACTGCCTGTAACTGTCTCGCCTGCCTGCGCTTCAGCAACATCACTGCCTGTAACTGTCTCGCCTGTCTGCGCTTCGGCAGCATCACTGCTTGCAACTGTCTCGCCTGCTTGTGCCTCAGCAGCATCACTGCCTGTAACTGTCTCTTCTGTCTGCGCTTTGGCAGCATCATCGCCTGCAACTGTCTTTTCCGACTTGCTTTCTGCACTTTGTTCATCACTGGCAATAACGTTAGCAGCAGCTTCTGCAAGCTCATCAAATTCAGTAATTACATGATCATCATCATAGGAGCATAATTGTTCCTTGTCTAATGTGTAATAATACTTAGCCTTAGCAGTAAAATCATCGCCCATAGCTTCAGCAAGCCAGGAGCCTAATCCTTTTACGCAGGCTTCCCCAAAGGCAATAAAAATTACAGAGGCAGCATTTTGCCACGTAGCCTTAAGCTCCATCAAACCCTTATAGAAGCGTACTACATCAACCTCATTAGCTAAATTGAATGCAATAACCAAGGCAGATACTTTACTTTTGGCTTTTTTTATAGTACATGCGCCAAGCCAGAATTTACCATCATGATCAAACGAATCACCAAGTACCTGCACACCACTTTCAACAGACAAGCATCTGATAATATCGGCAAAGCTCATGTACAAGAGCATCAGGTCAAATGCCTTCAGGTCTACTAAATGGTTAACCTGATTCATTCTGTCAATAAAATGTTGCTGAATAGCTACCGCTCTAGGATCTCTTTTTGCTATATAGCTAAAGGCTTTTGATCCCCTGGGAGTTATCGTATAAAAGCATCTGCCATTGCCACAGTCATACTTAACCGCATAACCGTATTTTTTGCAATTATCAAGAGCAAAAGCGTAAGCACCTAAGGAGTCCGCAGCTATTTTCTTGGAAATTCTGCCACTTGACGCAAATAGCCATTTGGCATTTACCAATGCATTAGCATTAAATTCAACTAATCCTTCTAACAGACAACCTATTTGCAGTAATTTTTTTCTTTCTCTGGCAGCAATAGACGCTGTCATCGTTTTATTCTCTTTATCAGCAGCCCTGCTTATTTCCGGTTCTATGGTAACAGACGAAAAGATTTCCTTGGGTATGGGTGCAGTAGGCATAATAAAGGCTGGTTCGTCTTCAGAAGCATCATCTATGTTGCCGTCTTTATCGTCACCTTTGGCTTCATTTGCAAAAGGCTCAGTCTTATTCTCTGCCACTTCATCAGCAACAGGTTCAACCTTTGCTTCTGTTACTGTATCAGCTTTGTCCTCAACTGTTGCTGCTACTATCGCTTCGTTGGTAGCATGGTTAACATCATGTGCCACTACTTCATTTGCAGAAGGCTCAGGCTTATCCTCTGCCACTTCATCAACAACAGGTTCAACCTTTGCTTCTGCTTCTGCTACTGCATCAGCTTTGTTCTCAACTTTTGCTGCTACTATCACTTCGCTGGTAGCAGTCTTAACCTCATCTGCTAATACTATATTGGTAGAAGGTTCAGGCTTATCCTCTGCTGCTGCAACTATAGTCTCAGTATAATAACCAGCTTTATTCTCAATCAGATTATAAATTAACTCATAACCGAATTGAATGGATACGTTGGTTAACAAGCACTTCTTCCCATCATAAAACTGTTTAAATTCAACAAACTTCTGCAGCTGCTCCTTCGCTTGTGCAACAGGCAGACTTTCTATACAAATATCCTTTAGAGCTTCCTTTTGTGCAGCAAGAATCGCTTCGATTTCTGCTACATTGCAGTGTAAAGCCTTAAAGAAATCAACAGCATCAATAAGATCAGCCTTTAAAGACAATTCATGCTGCAGGTTGCTGATATTCTCAGTAGCCTCAGTGAGCTTATGCGGCAAGGAACCAAGCGCCAAATCCTGGTATATAATTCCCAGCTGACTTTGAATTGTTGTTATGTTTGCCAATGAGCTTTGCACACCAGCTGCTATTTTACTGTCAAAAAATTTGTCATTTTGGATACTCTCTAATAGCTTCGAGCAGTTTTGCTGAAAATCAGCAAACTGCCTTCGAAGATTTTCCAGCTTAGCGAGCGCATCTTTTGTTAATTCCTGTTTAACCATAAACAAAACTCCTTCGCCATTAAATATAATAAGAGAACTACGTAAGTAAAAAACATTCGTTACTTACATATTATATCATATTTTTTCTGATAATTCCTAATGACATATTATTTAGCTGTAAAAATCTTAACTTTACTTAATGCTTACAAAATATATCCCAAATACGCCGCATAGCACACCAGCATCAGCGCACCTGCCCAACGCTGCAGCTTCTGTGTACGCAGCACACACAGCAGCAAAAGGACTGCCGCTCCCAAAGCTACATAGGTATCGAAGTTGAAGGCAGACGCAAAAGGAATGTCGATAATCAGCGACGAAAGACCTACTACGAAAAGAATATTGAAGATATTGCTGCCGACGATATTGCCGATTGCAATATCTGCATTACCGCGGCGAGCCGCCGCCACAGAAGTAAACAGCTCCGGCAGCGAGGTGCCCAATGCAACAATCGTCAGGCCGATAAAGCGCTCGCTGAGTCCCGCATAGGTAGCAATAGAGGTTGCTGCGCCCACGGTTACATTACTGCCGGCAATAATCAGCGCCAGACCGCCAACTGCACCCAAAAGGCAGCGTCCCAGCGGCAAACCGGGCTCCTCCAGATCACTGTCGACATTGCTCTTCATCGCCATGGTGTACAGATACATCATATATGCGGCAAACGCTACCATGAGCACGCCGCCGTCCGCCAGACTGATGCTGCCGTCGCGTCCCTGATAAAACAGCAGTGCGGTAACAGCAATCATGAAGGGGATTTCGATGCGTACGGTAGAACGCGCTACCGCAATCGGCACAATAGAAGCCGCAAGACCTAAAATGACAAGGATGTTAAGAATATTACTGCCGACAATATTGCCAATGGTAATATCAGCATTACCCTTAACAGCCGCCGCGATACTTACCGCTGCCTCCGGCGCACTGGTACCCATCGCAACGATAGTAAGACCGATTACCAGCTGCGGAATGCCGAAGCGCATGGCAATACCTGCCGCGCCCTCTACAAACCAATCCGCACCCTTACCGAGCATCACAAAGCCTAAAGCCAATAAAACAAACTGTAAAGCTATTTCCATTTTCTTCCTCCTTGATTTGCAGCCGTCCCTAAAAACAAAAAAGCGAGACATTGCTGCAATAAAATTACAACAAAGTCTCGCTACTTAGTCACAAAGCCGGATTGCAGAAGCAATCGTACTGACGACAGAGTGAACACGCCATGCGTGCAAGCTACTCCCTTTATATGCTTAGTTTAGCTAAACGCAGGGAGTTTGTCAAGTAAAATTTAGCTTCTTTTGAACAGCTTGCCGAAAAGCGGCGAAAGCAGTGATAAAAGTGCTGCCACCAGGAAGAACAGGCACAGTGGACGCTGGAAGAAGATACTGAAGCTGCCGTCGCTCATAATCAGCGAGCCGACAAAGTTCTGCTCTGCCATACCGCCGAGGATAATGCCGATGATAATCGCCGACATGGAAAAGCCCAGCTTATTCATAAAATAACCCAGGAAACCGCTTGCCACCATCAGATAAACATCGTTCAGCGAATTATTGTAGGAATAAGTGCCAACGAAGGTCATCATCACGATAATCGGCAGCAGAATGTGTACAGGCACGTTAACAACCTTCATAAAAAGTCTGATTAACGAAAAGCCCATGATACCCATAATCACGTTAGCTAAAAGCAGACCGATGAAAATGGCATAAACATCAGGCGCCTTCTCCACAAACAGCAAGGGACCGGGCTGCAGGCCCTGAACCATCAGCGCGCCCATCATAATTGCCGTTGCGCCGTCACCGGGGATACCCAGTGTCAGCACGGGAATGAAGGCACCGCCGGATACAGCGTTGTTGCCTGCCTCGGAGGCTACAATACCCTCAGGCTCACCGTTGCCGAAGTTCTTGCTATGCTTAGACCAGCGCTTCGCCTGATCATAAGAAACAAAGGAAGCAATATCGCCGCCAGTACCGGGCACGCAGCCGATGAAGGTACCGATGAAGGAGGAACGCAAAAGCGTGCTGAACACTCTCTTGATATCGTCAAACGAAGGCAGCAGACGGTCCAGCATCATATGCTGCTCCTTGCGCTCATTGTGGTAATAATCCTCGATACTGCTCAACACCTGCGCAAAGGCGAATACGCCGATAAGCACAGGGATAAAGGATACACCGCCCATAAAATAGTTGGTATCCAAAGTAAAGCGGATTGCGCCGCTCATACCGTCAATGCCGACTGTTGCCAGGAACAGACCGATAAGACCGCCCATAATACCCTTGATAACACTGCCGGAGGAAACACTCGTAATAATGCTGAGGCCGAAAATAGCCAAAGCAAAATATTCCGGCTTGGAAAACTGCAGTGCAACCTTCGCCAGCTGCGGTGCCAGCAAAATCAGGCAGATGGTACTGAAAATACCGCCGAAGGTGCTGGCCAAAGTGGAAAGACCGAGAGCACGTCCGGGCTGCCCCATCTTCGTCGCCATCGGATAGCCGTCCAGAGTAGTCGCTACGGAAGCAGGCGTACCTGGAGTTTTCAGCAGAATTGCCGAAATGCTGCCGCCATAAATCGCACCGCAGTAAATGCCCAGCAGCATCAGAATGCCGCCGATACCGTGGAAGGTAAAGGCCAGCGGAAACAGCAGCGCCAGACCCATGTTAACGCTCAGACCGGGCATACAGCCGAAGGCAATGCCTACCAGCACGCCGAAGAAAAGTCCCAGCAGATTCATGGGGACGAAAATCATATTTAATGCGCTCATTATATCAACCATCAGTATGACCTCCTACTCCATGAATACAGATTGCGGCATCTGCGTATGCAACAGCACGCCGAACACAAGATAAATAAACAGCAGACACAGCACCGTTGTCAGGCCTATCACCTTATAATTGCGATAATCCATAAGACGCATAACAGCCGGAATCATAAGTGCCGCTGCCGGATAAAAGCCGAGAATGCTGATGAGCACGCAAAACAAAACGACAAAACCCATCATTAAATAAACGCGCTTGTTGCCTGTCGAGGAAAGCTGCACCTTCACGCCATGTAAATCAGTTTTATTGATAAAGGTATAGAGCAGCAGCAAAACCGAAACAGCGCCCAGCACCGCACCCAGCGAAAAAGGCCAGAAGCCGGGACCGGGACCGTTCTTCGTAAACTCCAGCGGAAAGGCTGCAGCCGCCTGCATAATCAGACCGCCGATAACCGCGCCCAGCACGCCCACTATATAATTACATACTGCCATGTTATTCATATAAATCATCCTTAAACAACTCCGCCATCAAAATTGACGTCAATTCGATGCCAGACTAAATTGAGTAACTGAAATTTTATTGCATCAGTAAGAGCAACATAAATTGAGTAACCGAAATCTTATTGCAAAGCTAAGAGCAAGCTACATTAAGTAATTAAAATCTTATTGCAAAGTTAAGAGCAATCTAAATTGAGTAATTAACATATCCCAAAGCGCATTTGCAATTTTAGTCAATAAAGGTATGGAACAACAGAAACGAGGGTACGTAACAACAGGTTACTATCTGTCAAATTTTACCGAAGTTTCGTCTTTGTTCCACCTGAAATTGACGTTATGCCCTTTGGGCATAGGAAAATTGCGCATCGCGACGGGAATGTTAATTACGAATCACTAACATTGCTTTAATTCATTACGCCTCTTTAGGCCCAACACGCTTAGCCGCTGCCATAATCGCCAGACGACCATGCTCAAAAGTCAAACCGCCCTGGAAGAAAACATTAAACGGCTCACGGCACGGACCATCGGCGCTCAGCTCAATAGAAGCGCCCTGTACAAAAGTACCCGCAGCCATAATAATCTCATCCTGATAACCCGGCAGCGGACTCGGAACCGGCTCAACGTGCGCATCAACAGGAGAATTGCCCTGAATAGCAACACAGAAATCGCACAAACGCTGCTTGCTCTCCAAGGTAATAGCCTGAATAATATCGCTGCGGCGTTCCTCCGGCAGCGGCTTAACAGCATAGCCCAGGCCTTTGAAAACAGCAGCCGCAAAAACAGCAGTCTTAACAGCCTGCACCACGATATGCGGAGCCAAGAAAAGTCCCTGATAGAACTCACGCGCGGTATCGCCCAAGGTTGCACCCATCTCGCCGCCCAGACCGGGAGCGGTCAGACGGTAGGAAGCGTTCTCAACCAAATCGGCACGGCCGACAATATAACCGCCGGTCGGAGCCAGGCCGCCGCCCAGATTCTTAATCAGAGAGCCTGCCATCAAATCAGCGCCAACCTCGGTAGGCTCCTGCTTTTCGATAAACTCGCCGTAGCAGTTATCAACAAAGCAGATAACATTCGGGTTAACTTCCTTCGCAGCACTGCAGATACGGCCGATTTCCGCAACGTCAATAGTCTTACGTTCGCTGCTGTAGCCGCAGGAGCGTTGAATGTGAATCATCGTAGTCTTGGAGGTAACAGCCTTCTTAACAGCCTCCAGGTCAACGTGATCACCGGTCATGGGGATTTCCTTATAGGTTACGCCCAGGTCAACCAAAGAGCCGGGAGTTTTAACCGGAGAGCCGATAATAGTCTGCATAGTGTCATAAGGAGCACCGGTTACGGCAATCAGCTCATCGCCTGCGCGCAGGTTGCCCAGCAGAGCAACTGCCAGCGCATGAGTACCGCTGACGAACTGAGAACGCACCAATGCAGCCTCGGTTTTGAACAGCTCTGCGTAAATCAAATCCAGAGTATCGCGGCCCACATCACTGTAGCCATAGCCTGTAGTAGGCTTCAAGTAGTAGTCGGAAACCATGTTATTACGGAAAGCCGCAATAACCTTTTCAGTATTGCACAAAGCTGCTGCTTCCAGCTCTGCGGTATGTTTAGCAACCTCAGCTAAGGCTGCCTGCTCTAATGCATTGTAATCAACCAAAATTCTCACCTGATATTTTTATATTTTTTGGCATAGCGCCAATTAATCCTAAGCCTTGGCATCTGCAGCAAGATACTTGGCAAACTGCTGCACCTGCTCCGCGTCCAGACGCACCTTCAGCAGTGTGCCCTCCGCCAGATATTCCTGCTCCAGTACCGTGCCTGCATCATGCAAGCGTCCTACTGCAGCGGAATCGCTGTAAGGCACGAGGAAGCTCTCCTCTACCGCCTTCAGCTTCAGGTTTTCTGCAATCAGCGCCAGCAGGCCGTCAAGATTAAGACGTCCCTTTGCGGAAATGCAGATGCTGTTTTCTTCCTTGGCCAAACGCTCTGCCAGACCGGAATCCGGCGGCAGCTTATCAATTTTGTTATAAACCGTGATAATCGTCTTATCCTTGGCACCCAGCTCATCCAGAACCTGATAAACAGCAGCAGCCTGCTCCTTATACAGCTCGTGGCTGACATCAATAACGTGCAGCAGCACGTCGGACTGCACAACCTCCTCCAGCGTAGACTGGAAAGCTGCAACCAACTGATGCGGCAGGCGTTGGATAAAGCCGACGGTATCTGTCAAAATAGCCTGCTGCTTATTCGGCAGATCTAACTGGCGCGTAGTCGGGTCCAACGTTGCAAAAAGCTGGTCCTGCGCGTAGATATCCGAATTAGTCAGCGTATTCAAAAGCGTAGATTTGCCGGCGTTGGTGTAGCCCACAAGGCTTACCGTAGGCACACTTGCCTTCGCACGTCCGGCCCTGTGCAGAGTGCGCACACTCTTAACCTTGCCGATGCATTCCTTAATATAAGCAATGCGGTCACGAATGCGACGGCGGTCAACCTCCAGCTTAGTTTCGCCGGGACCGCGGGTACCGATGCCGCCGCCAAGACGCGACAGCGCCAGGCCCTTGCCCATAATACGCGGCAGCGTATATTGCAGCTGCGCCAGCTCAACCTGCAGCTTACCTTCATTAGTATGCGCACGCTGAGCAAAAATATCGAGGATAAGCGCCGTGCGGTCAAGCACACGCACACCCATTGACTGCTCAATATTACGCTGCTGTGCCGGCGACAGCTCATCGTCAAAAATGCACAGGTCTACGTTCTCCTGCTGCACATAAAGCGCCAGCTCCTGCACCTTGCCGCGGCCGATAAAGAACGCCGGATCCGGCTTGGGGCGCTTCTGCAGGAAGCGTGCCACAACCTCCGCACCGGCAGTATCTGCCAGCTGCTTCAGCTCCTCCAAGGAATCCTCGGCCGTCCAGCCGCTGATGTTGGGGGCACCGTATTCCATGCCCACGATAATCGCCCGCTCTGTTCCCTGCGCCAGGCTCGCACTGCCTGTCTGCTTATCGAGGATACGCTCCACCATTGCCGCCAGATTCGGGAAGAACACTCCCTCCGCCTCCTGCAGCGTCAGCGGTCCGTAGCATTCCACCTGATATTGCTCGTTATCGTCAATACCGGTAATCATGCCGAAGCTCATCTGCGACTGGCTGATATCAGGCGAAGTAACGCCGACAGCAATCATCGCATCAAAGCGGTTATTCTTCAGCGCGGAAATATCCACACCGCTGAGCAGCGGATTGCTGTTGGGATGGGTATGCACGCAGCGCACACCGCTCAAACGGCTGGCACCGCGTCTGCCCTCAACCGGAGGCAGCTCCACACTCTGATCATTGCCCACCGATACGGCAAGCACCTGACCGTTGCGCGCAACGTAAACGCTCACCTCGCGGTTAATAAAATCAGTAACATCCGCCATACGCAACGCCAGCTCGCTTGTCAGCAGCTGACCGCCCTCCAGACGGATATCATAAAAGGTTTTTAATTCTTCAATAACTGAATTACGGATGCCCTTCAGGTTGCCGTAAATTTCATTAGCCATGGGTATTCACCTCCAATAATTGGGGATGTATGCTTCCGCGACTAGAGGAGAATGTGTCAGATGCGAAAGAACGGCGACGACGGCGTACATATTCGTACTCCTAGGAGCCGTTCTAAAGCAGATGACACATTATACTCGGTCGCCCTTATTATCTTCTTGCCTTCGCCGGCTCAATATTAACCTTATAACCCTTGATAAAGTTCTTGTTCATCGCACCGATAACCTTTTCGGCTACATCCTCCGGTACCTCAACAAAGGTGAACTTATCATAAATATTAATCAGGCCGATATCACGCGCCGGAATGTCTGCTTCGATAGCAATGGTGCTGACAATATCCTTAACCATAATCTTCTGGCTGCGGCCGATGTTGATGAACAGGCGCACCATGCCCGGACGGCCGCCGGTATTGCGCAGATCCTTGGAGAGGATATCCTCCTGCGGAGCCTCCAGAGCCTTAATGCCCTCCTGCATCAGCTTCAGAGCTGCGGCAGCAACCTCTTCGGCGCTGTAATCATCCAGCAGGCTTTCGGCAATCGGCATATAGTCATGGTAAGCGTTCAGCTCCAGCACAGTCTGCATCTTGCTGATAATCTGGTCGCGCTGACGCTCGATAACGTTAGCAGCAGTCGGCAGCTGACGGCGTTGGATTTTAGTCTTGACAGTGCGCTCAATCAGCTTCAGCTGGCGGAACTCACGCGGAGTGATGAAGGTCATAGCTACGCCGGTGTTGCCTGCACGACCGGTACGGCCGATGCGGTGAACGTAGCTTTCCGGATCCTGCGGAATATCAAAGTTGATAACGTGGGTAATATTGTCAACGTCGATACCGCGGGCAGCAACGTCGGTTGCAATCAGTACATCAACAGCGCCTTCGCGGAATTTCTTCATTACGCGGTCACGCTGGTTCTGGCTCAGGTCACCATGCAGGCCCTCAGCCATATAGCCGCGGCTGGAAAGTGCGATGGACAGGTCGTCAACACCCTTTTTGGTACGGCAGAAGATAATCAGCTTGCCGTCGATTTCTGCGTCCAGCAGACGGCACAGGCCTTCAATCTTATCCTTGGTTTCGAAATAGTATTGCTCAATCAGAGGTACAGTCAGCTCTTCCTTGGAAATGGTTACATTCTTCGGCGCCTTCATGTACTTCTTGGTCAGGCTCAGAATCGGACGGGGCATAGTTGCGGAGAACAGCAGAGTCTGGCGTTCAACCGGCAGGCTGCGCATAATTTCTTCGATATCATCAACAAAGCCCATATCCAGCATTTCGTCAGCCTCGTCCAGTACGAGGAATTTGATATGGTCCAGATGGATAGTACCGCGGTTGATATGGTCAATCAGACGGCCCGGAGTACCGATAACAATCTGCACATTGTTGCGCAGCGCACGGATCTGGCGTTCAATCGGCTGGCCGCCGTAAACAGGCAGTGCACGCACGCGGCGGGTACGGCCGATTTTGCCTACTTCTTCCGCAACCTGAATAGCCAGCTCACGGGTCGGAGTCATAATCAGCGCCTGAATATGCTTGAAGTCGGTAATTGCCTGCACCAGAGGAATACCGAAAGCAGCGGTTTTGCCGGTACCGGTCTGTGCCTGGCCGATAACGTCGTTACCTTCGAGCACCAGGGGAATAGTAGCGGCCTGAATCGGAGAAGGCTCTTCGAAGCCCATGTCAGTCAGGGCGGTTACAATTTTTTTGTCCAGCTCTAAGCTGCCGAACATCTCTTTTTGAATGGTCATTAATGTTTATCCTCCATATTGTTTTTTTCTTCTAATAATTTATCAATAGCCATTGAAATAGCTGTCTGAGCTATTCTCAGCTTATTTTCTGTTCGTGTCGACATAAAACGGTGCTCCTGACAATATACCACGTTGTCGGTAGCAACGGCAATATATACAAGACCTACCGGCTTGCCCTCGCTGGCTCCCGGTCCGGCGTTGCCCGTAATGCTCACACCGTAATCGCTGCCCAGCTGCTTGCGCACGCCCAGCGCCATTTCGCAGGCGGTTTCGCGGCTGACAGCACCGTATTTGGCCAGCGTATCTGCCTGTACATTGAGCAGCTTCTGCTTAGCCATGTTAGTGTAGCTGACGATGCTTCCCAGCAGATACTCACTGCTGCCCGGCACATCCGTAACCAGACTGCTGGCAAGACCGCCGCTGCAGGATTCCGCAAAGGCAATAGTTTTGCCCTGCTTCAGCAGCTCCTGCCCTAAGCAGGCCGCCAGAGTGGCATCATCCACACCGTATATATAATTATCAACGCTCTTGCGTACCTTGGCTTCCATAGCGTCGAGCATTACGGCTGCCTTCTTGTCATTGGCAGCCTTCGCCGTAAGCCTGATGAGAATTTCCCCGTAGCGGGCATAAAGCGCAATCGTCGGATTCGTCTGCGCCATAATCAGCTCGTCTAGCTTGGATGCTACCATGGATTCGCCGATACCGCGCAGATGCAGAGTGCGCGACATGATAATGCCGTGCTCGCTGAAGCGCTGCAGCATACGCGGCAGCAGCTGCTTTTCGCACACATCCGTAAGCTCGCTCGGAGGTCCTGGCAGCATAATGAAGATTTTATCCTTATATTCCAGCCACAGTCCGGGAGCGGTACCCACATCGTTCTGCAGCACCTCGGCCCCGATGGGAACATACGCCTGCTTTTCGTTATTTTGCGAGGGGCAAAGTCCCTTCTTGGCAAAATATGCATCTATGCGTCCCCACGTATCCAAATCGAGATAGCCTTCAGTATGACAAACCTCCATCACCATCTCCTTGGTAATATCACCGCGCGTCGGCCCCAGACCGCCGCTGGTAATGATGATATCGGCGCGCTGCATGGCCTGCTCCAGCACCGCGCGCATACGCTCCGGATTATCTCCGACCGTAGTGTGATATAAAACATCAAAGCCTATATTATTCAGCTTGCGGGATAAATACTGCACATTGGTATTCAAAATTTCACCCAGCAGCAGCTCCGTCCCGGTAGTAATGATTTCAACCTTCATCCTGCTGTCACCCTCTCACCGGTTATTTTGACTCTTACAGCAACGCTCTTAAACCAGCTCTGCCACCATTTCATAGGTAAAGCCTTGCAGAATACGCACTCTTACCATCTGGCCTACCTCCAGCTCGGCGGCATTTTCGATAAAGATGTTGCCGTCGATATCGGGTGCCTCGTGATAGGAACGTCCTACCGCAAGAGCGGGGTTTTCTTCATCAAAGCCTTCGACGATAACGTCCAGCTCCTCATCCTCGCGCTCCTGATGGATTTCTTCGGAAATACCTGCCTGCAGCGCCATCAGCTCATGATAGCGGTTTTCCTTAACCTCAGGCTCAATCTGGTTTTCCATAGCGCCGGCCACAGTGCCCTCCTCTTGGGAATACTGGAACACGCCTGCGTTTTCAAAGCGCTGCTTTTCAACAAAGTCCATCAGCTCCGCAAAATCCTCGTCGGTTTCACCGGGGAAGCCCACGATAAAGGTAGTGCGGATAGTAATTCCCGGAATACGCTCACGCAGCTTGGCCAAAAGCTCTTCTACCTGCGCGCGTGTATCGTAACGGTTCATGCTTTCCAGCAGTCTGTCGCTGGCATGCTGCAGAGGAATATCAATATACTTGCACACCTTGTCGCATTCGGCGAAGGCTGCAATCAATTCATCCGTAAAGTTGTTGGGATACAGGTACATAACGCGGATCCACTCAATGCCCTCCAGCTCGTTGAGGTCACGCAGCAGCTGCGGCAAAAGCAGCTTGCCGGTGATGTCCTCGCCGTAGCGGGTGGTGTCCTGCGCAACTACAATCAGCTCCTTGACGCCGTGAACAGCAAGGCTTCTTGCCTCTGCCATAACCTCATCATAAGGACGGCTGGTGTAGGGACCGCGCAGCTGCGGAATAATGCAGTAGGAGCAGCAGTTGTCGCAGCCCTCGGCAATTTTCAGATACGCCATGTAATCAGGCGTAGTCAGCATTCTGGGCAGAGCCTGCACATTTTTGCTTTCCAGCTTCTGCAGATGCTTCACGCGCTTGCCTGCCAGCACCTGATCGATAACCCAGCCGATATCGGTGAAGCTGTCGGTGCCGACGATAGCGTCAACCTCCGGCATGCTTTCGAAAAGCTCGTCTGCATAACGCTGGCCGAGGCAGCCTGTCATAATCAGATACTTGCAGCTGCCCTCCTCCTTGTATTGCGCCATTTGTAAAATTGTGCTGACGGATTCCTCCTTCGCACTTTCGATAAAACCGCAGGTATTAACAATAATCAGTTCGGCATCTGCGGGATCGTTGGTAATCTCCAGCTGCTTATCCTTGATAATACCCAGCATAACTTCAGAATCTACCAGATTTTTGGGACAGCCGAGGCTGACCATACCTATTTTCATTCTTTACCTCCAAAACCTGCTGCCCTCACTCTAGCTGTCAGGACAGCAAGCAAGAGCATAAATCACTATAATCTAATCACTATTCACTGATGACTAATGACTAATCACTATTTACTGAAACGAACCTTACTCAGCCACTTGTTTGTCAGGCTATCCTGCTTAACGAGCTCCAGATAGCTGCTGTTAAGCCAGATTTTATCGGCATCGGCGGCAGCCGCATCAAAGCCGCGCGGGAAGATGAACATGTAGCCTGTGGCGTTTTCCTGCGCTATCGCCTGCACCTGCTCGCTTGTCAAAAGCCATTCCATAACGGCAATTCCCTGCAAATCATCAGCAGTATTTTTAAAGAGGCCTACGCAGAAAAGATTTACCGGCGTACCCTCCTTAGGATAGACAACATAAGCGGGAAATTTATTTTCCAGATATTTAAACACGTAGCTTTGTCTGGTAATAGCCACATCCGCATCACCCACCGCCGTCATGCGCACAGGTGTAAAGGGGAACTTGGCATATTGCCCGATAAAGCGGTTGATATTGCCTAAATACTCCAGCGATTCATCCTCGCCGAAGCGGTCTGCCAGACCTGCCAGAAAGTTTTGCGTGCTGTTGCTGTCGGATAAATTTTCCAGAGCAATGCGCAGCTGCTCTTTTCCTGCCAAATCCTGCCAGCTGCAGATATTGGCCTGGCCGACAGTACGGGCGTACTGCTGGTTGACCAGAAAAACTATCGGATCATAGAAAACACCGTACCAGCTTAAATCCGCGTCACGGAACTTCTGCGGCAGTCTGTCGCCATCGGCAAAGGCCGCAGGCTTCAGCCTTCCCTGACGCTTCAGTCCGGCAAGCGTGCGCTGCTCGGCCAGCACAACGTCCGGCAGCTCCTCGCCGGGCTTCAGCTCGTAAACAGCCTTCAGCTGCAGCTTGCTTTTATGCTCCTTGTTGAATGCTTCAACAAGGTTTTCAGTAAATTTATTATCAAGCTCGGAATACAGGATAACGGGTTTTGCCCCTGCATTCTGTACAGGAGCAGGCTGCTCACCGCAGCCTCCCGTCAGTATTCCGGCCAATATCAGCACTAAAAAGATACAACGGATCATCTCATCCCTCCGTTACTATCTGCGGCGCTTATCCTCACGCCTTTTTCCACCGGTACTGCCTGAAGCGGTACTGCGCGTTGCCTTACACGCTCCACTGCCGGCAGCACTGCGGGTTGCATTACGCTTCGGTCCACGAGATGCATCACGCTTCGCGCCATGCGCTCCGCCGCGCTGCTCCTGCTCCGTATGCAGCAAACATTTAGGTCCGCTGCCCACAAGGTCCATACGGCCTGCCTTCTGCAGCGCCTCCAGCACCAGCTTGCGGTTACGCGGAGCACGGTACTGCATCAGCGCACGCTGCATTGCTTTATCATGCGGATTGCGGGCCACAAATACGGTTTCGCCGCTTTCCGGGTCGACGCCGGAATAATACATCGCCGTCGCCGCACTGCCGGGAGTAGGAATGAAGTCCTGCACCTGCTCCGGATTATGCTTGATGTCACGCAAAAACTCAGCCAGCTCAATAGCATTGTTCAGCGTGCAGCCCGGATGGCTGGAAATAAAGTACGGCACCAGATATTGCGGCAGGCCGATTTCTTTATTTTTTTGCGCATAAAGGCGCATAAACTTCAGATAAACATCCTTGCCGGGCTTGCCCATACGCGCCAGAACCTGGGGTGCGATATGCTCAGGCGCCACCTTCAGCAGACCGCTGATGTGATAGCGGCACAGCTCATCCAGGAAATCCTGCTTTTTATCCGCCAGCATATAATCATAACGGATGCCGCTGCGGATAAACACCTTCTTGACGCCCGGTAAAGCGCGCAGCTTGCGCAGCAGCGCTATATAGTCGCTGTGGTCAGCATCTATATTGGGACAAGGATTGGGGAACAGGCACTGTCTGTCCTTGCACACACCGTATTTCAGCTGCTTGGCACAGGAAGGATGGCGGAAGTTGGCTGTAGGGCCGCCGACGTCATGGATATAGCCCTTGAAGCCGTCCAGCTTTGTCAGAATTTTAGCTTCGCGCAGAATAGATTCATGGCTGCGCGCCTGAATGATGCGTCCCTGATGCGCATGAATAGCGCAGAAGGAACAGCTGCCGAAGCAGCCTCTGCTGCTGACAAGGCTGAACTGAACCTCCTCGAGCGCCGCCACGCCGCCCTTGGCATCGTAGCTCGGATGCCACTTACGCATATAGGGCAAATCATAGATAGCGTCCATCTCCTCCATCGTCAGTGGGAAGATGTTCGGATTCTGCACGATATATTTCTTCTGTCCCTTTTGGACTACGATTTTGCCATAAAACGGGTCCTGCTCCTTGCTCTGCAGCTTGAAGGCCCTGGCAAATTCCTTGCGGTCGTCCTTGATAGCCCTCCAGTCGGGAAGCTCCACATATTCCTCATCGGGCAGAGTGTCGGACATATAGGCCGTACCGCGGATGTAATGCATATCCTCGGCAGAAGCGCCGCCGGCAAGATAATCGGCAATTTCCATAATCTGCTTTTCGCCCATGCCGTAAACCAAAAGGTCCGCGCCGCTGCTCTCCAGAATAGAGGGCATCAGCTTGTTTTCCCAGTAGTCGAAATGCACAAAACGGCGCAGGCTGGCTTCAATGCCGCCGATAACTACGGGCATATCAGGCCACAGCTGCTTGACGAGCTGCACATAAACGGCCGTAGCATGGTCGGGACGCTGTCCCACCGCACCGCCTGCGGTATATTTGTCGACAGCACGCTCATTCTTGGCTGCCGTATAACGGCACAGCATGGAGTCAAGGTTGCCGCCGGAAATAAGCACGCCCAAGCGCGGCTTGCCCAGCTCTGCCAGATATTCTGCTTTATCCCAACGCGGCTGGCACAGCATAGCTACCTTGTAGCCCTGCGCCTCCAGCACACGGCAGATTACTGCCGGACCGAAGGAGGGGTGGTCTACATAAGCATCGCCGCTGATAAACAGAAAGTCAATCTGCCCCCAGCCACGCTCGGCTATTTCCTGAGCGGAAATCGGTAAAAACTGTTTCATGAAAAACTCCTGAACAAATTATTATTTCTTCTTATCGGCCTTCACTTCGCCGGCAGCCTGCGGCTGCTGCGGCTCAGCCGGCTTAACCTCAGCCTGCGGCTTCGGTTCTTCTGCCTTCGGCGCAGGTGCGGCTGCTGCCGGCTGCGGCGCTTCCTCTACTGCGGCAGCAGGTGCGGCCTTGGCTTCAGGCTCGGACTGCGGTGCAGCCTCCTCTGCCTTAGCTGCGGCTGCAGGCTGTGCGGGAGCGTTGCGCAGATAGGTCTTGACGGCCACGCCATGCTCGCCCTTCAGGTCAACAGCCTCGCCGTTCACCTTAATGCGTACAACGCCAATGTTGCCGTATTTGACAATCAGCTTATCCTTAGCCTCGAAATGCTTGCTTTCCTTAGCATGCAGAATGCCGGCAAAAAGCTCCTTGCCGTCGGCACTTGCCTCCAGCCAGCAATCACCCTCGGCCTCCAGGTCAACGGTAACCTTGTCCAGCACTGCGGGTGCTTTAGCTTCAGGCTTAATCTGCTCGGTCTGCTTGGCCTCATCCTTAGGCATATTTTTAAAATAGTTAATCGTAGCGGGAATAGCAAAATAGCCTGCCGTGAGCACCGCTACCGCTGCTAAGCCTGCCAGGCACTGCTTCATCGGCAGCTTCGGCAAACCCGGCATTTCAAAGCGGCCTGTACCGCTGCCGATATCACGCTTATCCTTCAGCTGGATGTTGAGGCGGACCTTTTCCACCTCGCGGATACCTTGGCTGCGTACAGCCTCTGCCGCCATACCGGCAGCACTTGCTTTATATTCATTAACAAGCTCCGGACCGTTCAAGCCCAGATAATTACCGTAGTTGCGAATTATTCCCTTCAGGAAAACCTCGCCCGGAGTCTTGTCATATTCGTCATTTTCTACAGCCTGCAGATAACGGCTGCGGATACTGGTAGCCTTTTCGGCATCAGCAAGAGAAATACCCTTAGCTAATCTTGCTTCTTTTAAAATTGCGCCGACAGTCTTTTCCTTATCATCCATTTCGCCTGCACCTCCGCTTATTCACGGCGCAGGAAGCGTTCCTCTGCTTCCTTACGCGACATTATAACCTCTCGTGGCTTGCTGCCTACGGATTGACCGACAATGCCCAGCTCCTCCATGGTATCAACCAGACGCGCCGCACGCGTATAGCCTATGCGGAAGCGTCGCTGCAGCATGGAGCTTGATGCCTGCCCCATGTCCAGCACAAGGCTCAGGGCATCCTCAAAAAGCTCATCCTCTGCAGGCGCATTGGAGCCTGCATCCTCAGCATTATGGCCTTTATTATCACATTCCAGCTCCTGCTCTGTTACTTCTTCGCTGTAATTTACAGGAATGGACTGCTTGATAATGAAATCTACTATTTTATTCAGCTCATCATCGCTGACGAAGGCACCCTGCACACGCACGGGCTTATTGTAGCCCATGGGGTAAAAGAGCATATCGCCCTTGCCCAGCAGCTTTTCGGCACCGCCCATATCAAGAATCGTGCGGGAGTCAGTCTGCGACGATACAGCGAAAGCAATACGTGAAGGGATATTGGCCTTAACGATGCCTGTAATAACATCTACAGACGGGCGCTGCGTTGCAATAATCAGGTGAATACCGGCAGCGCGGGCCTTCTGTGCCAAACGCAGGATGGCATCCTCCACATCCACCTTGGCCACCATCATCAAGTCGGATAACTCGTCGATGATGATTACGATATAGGGCATCTTTTCGGCGGCCTGTGCGTTATAGGTTTTGATGTCACGCACACGGCTGTCGGCAAACGCCTTATAACGGCGCTCCATTTCCGCTACCGCCCAGTGCAGCGCGCTGGCTGCCTTTTTCGGCTCGGTGACAACAGGTGTCAGCAGATGCGGAATACCGTTGTAATTAGACAATTCCACGACCTTAGGATCTACAAGAATCAGCTTAACCTCATCCGGAGTAGCGCGGTACAAAATACCGGCGATAATCGTATTTATACATACTGATTTACCGGAGCCGGTAGAGCCTGCTACCAGAAGGTGCGGCATTTTGGCAAGGTCTGCCGAAATAATATCACCACTGATATCCTTGCCCAAGCCAATGCACAGATGCTCCTTCGCATTACGTACATTGCTTGCTTCGACTACCTCACGGAAGCACACCGGATCATTCTTCGTGTTCGGCGCCTCAATACCAATCGCAGACTTGCCGGGAATAGGCGCTTCAATACGCACGCCTGGAGCAGCCAGACGCAGAGCGATATCGTCCGCCAGGTTCACCACCGAGCTTACCTTTACACCAGCCGCAGGCTGCAGCTCGAAGCGGGTAACTGACGGTCCACGTGTTGCGGCAATAACATTAGCCCGCACCTTAAAGTCTGCCAACGTCTGCTCCAATATAGCACGCTGGTCCATAATATCCTTTTGGAAGGTAGAACGGTCGCTGACCTTTGGCTTATCAAGCAGCTCCAGCGGCGGTAGCTTGTAGCTGCTGCCATCAGCAGGCTCAGCACCTGCAGGCTGCTCAGCAACATCCGCAGCAGTAATTTTGTCTGCGCTGTCATAAATCGTCATCGCCGGTACCTGCTCAGGCATCGGTTCCGGCTCAACGGTCGCTTCATAATATGCAGGCTCAACAGGAGCGACTGACCTTTCCTCCAGATGCAAATCTTGAATTATAGACGCAGGACGCTCCGGTTCCGGCTGCATTTCGAACTCAGGCTCAACCTCAGGTGGTTCAGCAACAGGCTCTTGCTTTGGCTCAACCAACGACGGCTCTGCATCATCCAGAAAACGGCTGTCCGGTTCGTAACCAGCGTCATAATCATAATTGATAACCGGTGTAAAGACCACCTCAGGACTGCTTTTTTCCCAATCAGGCAGCTGCACCGGATCACGCTCAAGCTCCTCTTTCAAAGGTGATTGCTCGTAAACACTCTTATTTTTCTTAAAGCTCAGGATACTCCTAAAGCCACTTTTCTTTTGTACGCCCTCATTGAAGGCATCAAACTCGGGACTAGTATAGGTGTTGATGACATTATCCGCAGGTTCATTTACAGCTTTGTATGATTTACGTTTGAAGACAGGCTGCGTTGCCTCCTCCACCGGACGCTTGCGCTCCTCCTGCACCTTGTCACCTGGGCGCACCAGTGTCAGATCATCGGAGGTCAGATAATCCTGCCACAGCTCCCACCACTTGCGCAGCGGCAGCACCAGGCCCAGCAGCCACAGCCAACCAAGAGCCAGGATAATATAAATCGTAATATCGCCGGCAAAAGTATGCAACAGCTTCATCAGCAAACCACCGACAAGACCGCCGCCCTTTGCTATCAGCGAAGGCTCCAGCTCCGAGCCAACAGGTACAAAAACATGATGAGCTGTGCCAGTAAGGCACAGCGTCACCAAAGTAAAAATTAATGTTCTCTTGTTAAAAACACCAAATTGTCCTCTAAGCAGCTGCCAGGACATAGCAAAGAAAGCAAAAGGCAGCAAAAAGATACCCTTACCAAGTAGATTCAATTCCACCAGGTAAGCATAATGCAGTTTGCCATCCTCAGGCGTCAAAGAAAGCGCAGCTGTAAACAGCAGGCCTAAAAGAAGGCATATGATGCCAACCAGACGCGAATAGCTTATATTCTTCTGTTGCTTCCTTCTTCTTCTTTCCTTGCGCAAGTTAAGACAACTCCTAATTGGCAGTTGCCAGCAGTCATCTGTTATCAACAGACCACTGACAGCCGCTCATTAATCACTAAAAAATATTCACTAGTCACTAATCACTGAAATCTATCAGATTTCCATGATAATCGGCAGAATCATCGGACGACGACGGGTTCTTTCAAACAGGAAGCGTCCCAGAGAATCACGTACCGTAGACTTGATTGCGGACCATTCGGAAACATTGTTTTCCTCACAGCGGTCCAGGGCAGCCTGCACCTTATCGCGAGCTTCATCCATCAGGTCCTCGGCCTCACGTACATAAACAAAGCCGCGGGAAACGATATCCGGACCGGAAACTACATGACAGGATTCCTTATCAATGGTTACAACTACAATCATAATACCATCCTGAGAAAGCTGACGACGATCACGCAGTACAATATTGCCTACATCGCCAACACCCAGACCATCAACCAGTACCTTGCCTGCAGGCACCTTGCCATTGATAGTGATGCTGTTTTTGGTCAGCTCGATAACGCTGCCGTTTTCACCAATAACGATGTGGTCAGCAGGCATGCCCAGTGATTTTGCCAGGTTAGCATGCTTAACCAGATGACGGTATTCACCATGCACAGGCATGAAGAAACGCGGACGCACCAGATTGTGCATCATCTTGATTTCCTCCTGGCTGGCGTGTCCGGAAACGTGGACGCCGTTGCTCTTCTCATAGATAACGTCTGCGCCCAGCTTGTACAGATGGTCAATAGTACGGGATACAAGCTTTTCGTTGCCCGGAATCGGCGTAGCAGAAATAATTACTGTATCGCCAGGCATAATGTCAACCTTTTTATGGTCATTCATAGCCATACGGGTGAGCGCACTCATCGGTTCGCCCTGGCTGCCAGTAGTAATGATGACAACCTTTTCCGGTGTATAGTTATGAGTTTCGTCAATATCAATCAAAACGCCTTCAGGAATCTTCAGATAACCCAATTCCTTGGCGATATTAACAACGTTCACCATGCTGCGGCCGATAACTGCTACCTTACGGTCGTACTTCACAGCAGTATCAATAACCTGTTGGATACGATGTACGTTAGAGGAGAAGGTTGCTACTATAATACGGTGCTTAGCATAACGGAACTCCTCGTCAAAGGTCTGTCCAACCATTTTTTCGCTGGGAGTGAAGCCCGGGCGCTCGGCGTTGGTGCTGTCTGCCAGCAGGCAGAGCACGCCACGGTCGCCGTATTCGGCAAATTTATTGAATTCCATAACCTGTCCGTCAACAGGAGTGTGGTCGATTTTGAAGTCACCGGTGTGGATAATAACACCGATAGGAGTAGTAATCGCGATAGCAACAGCGTCGGGAATGCTGTGGTTTACGCGGATGAAATCGAGCTTAAAGGCACCGGCGTTAATCTTGTCACCGGGTTTTACTACGTGCAGGTTTTCGTTGCCTACACCGTTTTCCTTCAAGCGGCCTTGTAAAATACCCAGAGTAAGTGCGGTACCATAAACGGGACAATCAATTTGTTTCATAACATAGGGCAGCGCACCGATATGGTCCTCGTGACCATGTGTCAGAAAGATACCCTTAATTTTATCTTTATTCTCAACCAAATATGTAATATCGGGAATAACCAAGTCAATGCCGAGCATATCGTCTTCAGGGAACATCAAGCCTGCATCAATCAGGATCATGTCATCCCCGTAACGGAATACCGTCATATTTTTACCAATTTCGCCCAAACCACCCAGCGGGATAATCTGGACCTTATGTTGAAATTTACCCAAAAAAAATACACCTCCATTTTTTATTTTACATTCTTCCGTACAAATGTAGAAATTGAATTTGATACTGTGTCCGCACACATACTCTCTACTTTATTATACACTAAATATGGGCTATTGACAAATAGTGATACATATTTTTTGTGAAAAGTTTGTTGCCAAACGGATGATTTTGGGCAGACGCAAGGAGTGCATACAAAAGAGGCTTTACGCTTTTTTATCTTCTGAGATTTACAGTTTTCAAGGAATTAAGCTGATTTTCGATGTGGGAAGTTTAAGTAAATAAGATTTTTCCTTTCTTTTTTTTGCATCAACTAAGTCCCTATACTCATCACGAATTAAAGCATAACTTAATATGTTTTCTATAAATTTAACTATTTCAGCATCATTCATACAAAGCAATCTATTATTATTAATTGTTCCAAGATCAATTTTACCATTCTTCAAAAGGAATGGCGCTTTCTTCGTTAAGAACTCTTTAAATTCACTAATCTTGCATGCGCCCCATTTACCACAGGTTAAATTTCCTTTATGTATAAAATGAAAAGCGTTATCAATTTTTCCTACCTTCTTTAGAGAATACTGTAGGGAATTATGATTTTTCCCCTTACTATCTGATGATACAGTTAATATATTATGATCTTTAGATTCAGAACCATAGTCGAATATCGATATATTCATAAAAAATTCTTGTCCATTTTTTCTAACCTTAAACGATCTGTAATATCCAACATATTTACCCCCAGAAGAATTACCTACTTTTAGATATCTTACACCATAGTCCTCCACTAATTCAAAATAACGATATTTACCTTTAGGCATTTCATTTTGATCTAGTATCAAGCAATCATACAAGTTAGTTAGAAACGTCAAATGATCAGGATTTGTTTTTTCACCCAAAATCGAACGCTCATTAATCAGATTATATTTATTGGCTTCTAACTCCTCAAACTTAAACCTTTCAAGGGTTTTATAATAATCATCAAATTCTACATCTTTGTTAATCATTTTCTGATATTCAGGTAGTTTCTTTAATAGGTTTTTATATCTCTCCTTATCATCATACAACCAACAGTAAGAATAAACTCCATTCACTACTACAACATAGTCAACTAATAAATCATCAGCGTAACCGAATACTTGCTCTTTTACATCTTCCGTCATTATATCAACATCTGGAGCCTTGCATTCTATAACCACCAAAGCATACCAGTATCCATCATTAGGTTCATAATACCAAACAACAATATCCGCTCTATTCTTGCTGTCAATACCGGCTTTAGACAATAGATATTCGACACTAATTGCCTGCTTCGGCACTCTCAATACTTTCATAAGATATTGCAATATTCTCTGCCTTACTTCTTCTTCTGGAGTTGCTGGGACATACTTTTCTCTAATTGGATCTAAATAATGTAAACTCCCTGCATGCATCACTTTTCTAGGTGTCTTTATATTCTTTAGAGCTCTCTTAAATTCCTGAGCATCCATTTTGTGTCAACCTCCATTTAATGATTTATTTCATATCACTTATTTTCTTACGTGTATTTTATCATACTAAATCGCTAAATTAAAGCGTGCTGTACCGAATAAAATAACCGCCTCTATAGCCAAAAGAGAAACAAAAGCTGATAGATTCTTCGCAACCTTAATATACAAGTATTGATGCATTAAATACAATGGTTCAAATGTCAAGACCACTTTGAAAAATGATTGCATACAAAAAGTCCTGCGCAGCATCTAAAATGCACGCAGGACTATGAAACTTGCTATGAAATTTTCGGCTTACAGGTCTTCACTATCTTGCTGAATTGCACCCTTAACCTTGTTCATGCGCTGCCATACATAGGCAACAGCAACGAGCGCAACACCGATACCGTCGGTAAATACGCCCGGGATAATCATGCAGATACCGCCAACGAGAAACAGAATACGCTGCGGAATGTTCAGCAGATTGTTGCAGAAGCCAATCATCGCCATGGAAGCACCCCACATACCTACAATCGCGGTGAAGGCGCTGTAGCAGATGGTGAACGGAGTTGCGTTGATCATCAGCAGCTCAGGTGCCAGCACGAAGATGTACGGTACGATGAACGCAGCAATCGCCAGCTTAGCAGCGATAACACCGGTACGCATCGGGTTAGCACCGGCAATACCTGCGCCGGCATAAGCAGCCAAGGCAACAGGCGGTGTAACGTCGGCAACGATACCGAAGTAGAACGCGAACATGTGCGCTGCCAGCACCGGTACATTCATCTGCACCAGAGCAGGCGCTGCAATGGTAGAAGTAATAACGTAGTTGGCAGTTGTCGGAACGCCCATGCCAAGAATCAGAGAAGTGATCATGGTAAAGAACATTGCCGGCAGCAGATTACCGCCTGCCAAGTCCAGCAGAGCGGTTGCAATCTTCAGGCCTACGCCGGTTTTGGTAACAACGCCAATAATGATACCTGCGGTTGCACAGGCAATCAGTACGCCAAGCACACCCTTGGAGCCGTCAATGAGGCCTTGGACGATTTGCTTGAAGCCGATGCGGGTGGATTTACGCAGGCAGGCGCAAACGATGGTCAGCACGATGGCTGCCAATGCGGCACGCATAGGAGTATAACCGCTTACCAGCAGGTAAACGATAACGATTAACGGAATAGCCAGATGGCCTTTTTCCATGAACAGTTCCTTGAACTTCGGCAGCTGGTCACGCGGAGTGCCCTTCAGGCCGAACTTTTTAGCTTCGTAGTGAACGCCCAGCCATACGCCGATGTAGTACAGCATTGCCGGGATAACGGCAGCCTTAACAACATCAAAGTACGGAACGCCTACAAATTCTGCCATCAGGAAGGCAGCAGCGCCCATTACAGGAGGCATCAGCTGACCGCCGGTAGAAGCAGCGGCCTCAACAGCGCCCGCAAACGCCGGACGATAACCGAGCTTTTTCATCATCGGGATGGTGAAAGCGCCGGTGCCGGCAACGTTACCAACGGAGCTGCCGGAAACAGTACCCATGAGGCCGGAGGACAGTACGGCAACCTTCGCCGGTCCGCCTGCTGCCCAGCCTGCGATAGCGTTGGCAATATCAATGAAGAATTTGCCGAGGCCGGTGGTTTCCAAGTATGCGCCAAAGAGAATGAACAGATAAATAAAGGTGGAAGATACACCCATAGGCGTACCGAAAATACCCTCGGTAGTGAAGAACAGATGGTCAAACATTTCCTGCACACCAACGCCGCGATGCGCCAGAATACCGGGAATATAAGGACCGAAAAAGGCGTACAGCATAAAGCAGAAGGCAACGATAATCATCGGCCAGCCTACTACGCGGCGAGCTGCTTCAAAAACCATAATCGTACCGATAAGGCCGACGATGAAGTCAGTTTCCGTGTTCATGCCGGCACGCAGCACCAGCTCCTGATAGTTCACAACCAGATACATGGCAGTACCTGCGCTGAGCAGTGCCAGAAAGGCATCAAAGGGATGCATCTTGCTGCGGGACCAGGAATGTCTGCTGGGATACAGCAGGAAAATCAATAAAAAGCCGAAGGCTAAGTGAATAGCGCGCTGCAGATGCGCGTCCAGCACACCGAAGGTGGCCGTATATAATTGGAAAAGTGCAAACAGAATACAGATTGCGGAAATAATTTTACCCCACACACCTGTAAGCTCACGCTTGTCTGATTCCTTGTCAAATTTTTGCAATACCTCTTCTGCTGAAAGCTCTTTTACTTTCTTTTCTTTTTCAGACATGGGTATCAGCTCCTCTCATTTAATATAATAAAACCTAAAAGTACCGTTCCAGCCAGTACTGATATCGATACATGGCCTTCACCGTTACCGCAGTCCCCTGCCCGTACAGAGCAATCAGGTCATAGCTGTCGCCGCCGTGGACAATGTGCGGCATCGCCTGTTCGGATATACGCAGAGCAACCTCCTTATAGGGACGGTTCATCTCCATATCAAACTTACCGTCGGCAGTCTGCGTCAGTTTGCCGTCGGCAGCGGAATACGGATAGCCCCAGCCCAGTGAGGAAAAGCGGGTGTGCGTCATGGTCATGTTATTTGCGCCGTTAACCCTGAAATAATCATTCCAGGCAGTTTTTTCCACCGAATGCGTCAGGCTGATGTACCATTCATCACCTGCCGCTGTGGCAAAAGTAACAGCTCCCGAAGCTCCCTCAGGTATAATAGCCACCACCAGGCGCGTACTATACCACCCCAAAAGCATTAACACAACGCTTACAATAATTACTAAATTCTTTACTGGGAAAAAAGACCGGCCACCGGCAAACGCCGGTTTCCGGTCTTTGAAGTTCGGCATCATTTAAAATCCTTATTTTTCGTTAAAGAATTTTTCAGCACCCGGGTTCAGCTTAATGGACATGCCGTCTTTAGCAGTATCTTTGCTGATAGCATTTGCTGCGGAGTGAGCGGATTTCATACGGTCAAGGTTGCCGTACAGAGCTTTAGCGATTGCATAAGCGGTGTTTTCGTCCATCTTGTCGGTTACTGCCAGCATACATTTTACTGCTACTGCGGTAACGTCAGCATCCTGCTTCGGATAAGTACCGGCTTTGATAACAAGCTTGGTGTAGAACGGATATTGTTTAATCAGAGCGTCAGCCTTGTCAGCATCAACCGGAACCAGTACAACGTCGTTCTGAGTTGCGATATCCTGAATAGCAGCGGTCGGATGGCCTGCGGTTACGAAAGCGGCATCAACGTTGCCGTCTTTCAGAGCACTTGCAGCTTCACCGAAGGACAGGTATTGAACCTTAATATCATCATATTTAATGCCATATGCTTCCATGATCTGGCGAGCGTTAGCTTCGGTACCAGAGCCTGCAGCACCTACAGCGATGCGTTTGCCTTTGAAATCAGCAACAGATTTGATACCGGATTTTTTCAGGGTAACAATCTGTACGGTTTCCGGATACAGAGTTGCAAGACCTTGCAGGCCGGCAACCTGTTTGCCTTTGAACATTTCAGTGCCGTTGGCAGCATAGTAAGCAATATCATTTTGAATAAAAGCAATTTCAACCTTGCCTTGGCTGAGCAGGTTTACGTTTGCTACGGAAGCGCCGGTAGATTGTGCGGAAGCATTGGTACCCGGAATATTTTTATTCAAGATATCAGCCAGTGCGCCGCCTAACGGGAAGTAGGTACCGGAAGTACCGCCGGTAGCAATGTTAATGAATTTTTGTGCAGCCGGTTTTTTATCATCTTTTTTGTCTCCACCGCCGCAGCCGGCAATCATAGTAGCCATAACCATGATACCAAGTAAAAAAGCCAAGAGTTTTTTCATAAGAGTTCCCCTCCTTTAATGTACATATGTGCTAAGATAACAAAATTCACGCAGCAACATATTGTTATTCATCTTATTCGTCAACATTTTGTAAAATCCTGCTGAAAAATTGACAGAAATGTCATGTATACAGAATACATTCAGCATAAAAATGCAGATTCTATGAAAAATTCTTGCTATTTTGTGATTTTTAATACAGTTTTTCTGCATAAATTGCTGTGAAATCATTTCATTATAGATTCATTTTGCTTATTTCCGTAATCTATGTTACAATAATAGCGTTATGTTTATTGCTTTTTCTGATAAAAGCGAGAGTCATCAAAAACATCTTTTTAAGGAGTGAATAATATGAGTTCCGGAGCTTATTCTTTAAGACTCGCTCGTACCCTGTACGAAAATGTTTATCATGCTATGCTGTACAATGAAAACCAACAGCCTATCGGTGATCTGGAAATTATTCCGAACATCCCTCTCGACCGCAGCCAGGTTCCTGAGGATGCACCGGAAGTACCGGCTTATCTGCTGGTAATCGTAAAAGACGCTGATATCAACAAGGACAACCTGATTGATTTCGAAGAGCGCGCTTCCTATGCTCTGCTGAAACGCTTCTCCACCGAAGTTATCAACTTCCAGCACTGCAAATTCTACTATCCGTCCCCTGCCTTCATTTTTGAACAGCCGGACGCAGTAAACGGTGGCACTGAGCCCATGCCGCTGCAATAATTTAAACTGAAAAACTCCGCTCCCTGCTGCCTGTGCAGTAAGGAACGGAGTTTTTTTGTGCCCAAACCTTTGTAATTAAGCCTCCGCAGCTGCCTTGGCAACCGCTTCGGACATACTCTTGACGTATTCGTAAACATGCTCGGGAGAAGCCTCGCCGTATTGTGCCACGATTTTTTCAATCGCACTGCCCACAATAGCGCCGTCGCTGGCCTGCGCCATCTTGTACGCCTGCTCGGGAGCAGCGATACCGAAGCCTACAGCCACCGGAATATCGGTAGCCTTGCGCACCTCTGCCACAATGCCGTCGATATCGGTAGTGATGTTGCTGCGCACACCGGTAACGCCTAAGGAAGAAACTACATATACATAGCCTTGGGCAATAGCGGCGATTTTCTGGATGCGGTCCTTGGAGGTAGGCGCAATCAGCGGCACCAGAGCAACGTTATGCGGTTCGCTGAACGGACGCATCTCCTCGCGCTCCTCGTACGGTATATCCGGTATGATAACGCCGTCTACACCTGTTTCTTCGCAGCGGGCAAAGAATTTTTCCGCACCGTAGGCATAAATCGGATTAGCGTAGGTCAAAAATACCAAGGGTACCTGTGTTTCCTCGCGAAGCTCCGCTACGAGGTCAAAAATTTTATCGGTAGTAGTGCCTGCAGCCAACGCACGCATATCCGCTTTTTGAATAACCTCGCCCTCAGCCACGGGGTCGGAGAAGGGAATGCCGAACTCAATTAAGCCTGCACCGCCCTTAATCATACCTCTCACCAGCTCCTTGGTTGTAGCAAGATTGGGATCACCTGCAGTCACAAAGCCGATAAATACCTTTTTCTTTTCGTCAAATGCCTTTTGTATTCTATTCATGTAAATCAACTCCCATATAACGTGCGATTGCGGCAACGTCCTTATCACCGCGGCCGGAAATATTTATAACCATAATCTTGTCCTGCGGCAGAGTGGGTGCCAGCTTCATAGCGTAGGCTACGGCATGCGCACTTTCGATTGCGGGGATAATGCCTTCTGTTTTGGAAAGATAGTTGAAGGCGTCAACTGCCTCCTTATCGGTAGCAGGAACATATTCCGCACGGCCGATGTCGTGCAGATAAGCATGCTCGGGGCCGATGCCGGGGTAATCAAGACCAGCGGAGATGGAATAAACCGGAGCAATCTGGCCGTATTCATCCTGCAGGAAGTAGCTCTTCATGCCGTGGAAGATGCCCAGCTTGCCGTTTACCATAGTTGCGGCGTTCTTGGGATTATCTACGCCCAGGCCTGCAGCCTCTACGCCGATTAAGCGCACGTCCTTGTCCTCGATAAAGTCATAGAACATACCCATAGCATTGGAGCCGCCGCCGACGCAAGCCACCAGCACGTCAGGCAGGCGTCCTTCCTTTTCCAGCATCTGCGCTTTGATTTCCTCGCCGATGATTTTCTGGAAGTCACGCACAATTTCCGGATACGGATGCGGGCCCATAACGCTGCCCAAAACATAGTAGGTATCCTCAACGCGTTCGGTCCATACGCGCAGCGCTTCGTTTACTGCATCCTTCAGGGTACCGGTGCCGCTGCTTACAGGCACAACCTTCGCACCTAAAAGCTCCATGCGGAACACGTTCAGCGCCTGACGCTCGCAGTCCTCCTTGCCCATGTAAACAACGCATTCCATGTTCATCAGCGCCGCTGCGGTAGCAGTCGCAACACCGTGCTGGCCTGCGCCGGTTTCGGCAATAACACGCTTTTTGCCCATCTTCTGCGCCAGCAGAATCTGTCCTAATACGTTGTTGATTTTGTGGGCGCCGGTGTGGTTCAAATCCTCGCGCTTCAAATAAATCTTGCAGCCACCCAAGTCCTTAGTCATCTTCTCTGCGTAATACAACAGGGACGGTCTGTTGGCATATTCGCGGTACAGGCGCGCCAGCTCCGCCTTGAATTCGGGATCATTTTTAAATTTTTCATAAGCAGCCTCTAATTCCAGTACTGCGTTCATCAAAGTTTCCGGCATGTATTGACCGCCGTGAATACCATATCTACCTTTTGTCATCATTATCTCCCCTTACCTCCGCTATAAATGCGGCAATTTTTCCCGGGTCCTTGAACCCTTCTGTTTCTACGCCACCGCTTACATCTACGGCAAAGGCGTTACTGTTTTTCAATACATCTGCAACATTCACTGCCTCAAGACCGCCTGCAATAAAATACGGCTTCTTGATTGTTTCATCTGCCACCAGTGCTAAATCAAAACGCTTACCGGTGCCGCCGTACTGCCCCTTGGTATAAGTATCAAAGAGCAGGTAATCGCAGGGATAGGCTTGCAGATTTTCAAAGGAGCCTGCGTCCTTCACGCGGACTGCTTTGATAATCGGCAGCTCCGTCTGCAGCCGCAGCCTTTCGCAATAGGCCGCATCCTCGTCACCGTGCAGCTGGATGATGTCTATAATCCTGCTTTTGGCCAGGCGTACAATCTTATCTATCTCGGCGTTGACGAAAACGCCCACTGCCTTAATCCGCTGGTTAAGCATTGCCTTCAGCTGTGCTGCCTGCTGCTCCGTCACCTCGCGCTTGGTCTTGGCAAAAACGAAGCCTATATAATCCGGCAGCAACCTGTTGACGCACTCTATATCCTGCGCACGCTTCAGGCCGCAGATTTTAACCTTTACCTTACGCATCACGCATCTCCTTCAGCATCGCCGCCGCATCCGCACTTCGCATCAGGGCCTCGCCCACCAGCACCGCCTGCACGCCTGCCTGCTTCAGCGCCTGCGTATCAGCCGCGCATTGAATGCCGCTTTCCGCTACAAAAATCTTGCTTGCGGGAATCGCATCCCTCAGGCGCAGGCTGTTTAGCGGGTTCACGCTGAAATCCTTGAGATTGCGGTTGTTCACGCCAATGATTTCCGCGCCTGCCGCCAGTGCCTGCTGCACCTCGCCTGCGGTGTGCGCCTCCACCAGAGCGCTCAGCCCCAGCTCCTGCACCTGCTCCAGGTATTCGCCCAGCTGCGCTGCGCTCAGCAGGCTGCAGATAAGCAGAACAGCGTCGGCTCCGATGCATTTGGCCTCGTAAATCTGGTACTCATCCATCGTAAAATCCTTCCGCAGAAGCGACAGCTCCACTCTTTGGCGCACCGCCTGCAGGTAAGCATCGCTGCCCTGAAAGAACTTCGGCTCCGTCAGGCAGGAGATGGCAGCTGCGCCGCCTGCCTCGTACTCTGCAGCCTTGCGCAGGTAGATGTCCGTAAAATCGGGAGCAATGATGCCCTTCGAGGGGGATGCCTTCTTCAGCTCGGCGATTACACTCAGGCCGGGGGCAGCAAGCGCTGCCCTGAAATCCTTGCCCTGCGGTCTGCCCTCTGCCTCATCACGCACCGCGTAAAGGCTTTTGTGCGCTTTGAGCGCCCGCACACGCTCCTTGGTATATTCCGCAATCTCATCTAAAATCATAATCTAACCTCTTTAATCAGCTTATTTATTGCTCAGCTCAATCAGCTTTTCCAATGTCCGCAGCGCCTTGCCGCTGTCAATCAGCTCTGCCGCCAGCTTCACGCCATCCGCAAAGCTTGCAGCCTTGCCGCCGATATACAGGCTGGCGCCGGCGTTCAGCAAAACTGCATTGCGTTTCGGTCCCTGCGCTCCCGCCAGAATGTCGCGCGTAATCTTAGCATTTTCCTCCGGCAGACCGCCAACCAGATCAGCCTTGGTACAGCGCTCCATGCCGAAGTCCTCAGGCTTGATAACGTAATTTTTCATCCAGCCGTCCTTGAACTCGCAAACGGTAGTAGGTGCGCTCAGCGAAATCTCATCCAGTCTGTCCTGACCGTAAACCACCATGCCACGCTTAACTCCCAGGTTCATCAGTACCTGCGCCAACGGCTGAACCAGATACTCGTCATACACACCCAAGAGCTGCATCTTCGGACTGCCGGGGTTCGTCAAAGGTCCGAGGATGTTGAATACGGTGCGGATGCCCAGCTCCTTGCGGATAGGTCCTACATATTTCATCGAGGTGTGGTATTTTTGTGCGAAGAAGAAGCACATGCCAACTTCCTTTAACAACTCCATGCATTTTTCCGGGTCCTGCTGAATATTTACGCCCAACGCCTCCAGGCAATCCGCGGTGCCGCATTTGGAGGAAGCGGCGCGGTTGCCATGCTTAGCAACCTTCATCCCGCCTGCCGCAGCAACCAGACCGGAGGTTGTGGAGATATTGAAGCTGTTGGAGCCGTCACCGCCGGTACCGACGATTTCAAAAATGTCCATGCCTGTTTCGCATTTCATTGCGTGGTCACGCATCGCAGCGGCGCAGCCGGCGATTTCATTGGTAGTTTCCGCCGTAGTGCTCTTGGTAGAAAGCGCTGCCAGAAAGGCTGCATTCTGCGTTGCACTTGTTTCACCGCTCATAATCTCGTTGATTACGTCATATGCTTCGTTATAGGTTAAGTCCTCTTTGCCGACGATTTTTACAATAGCTTCTTTAATCATTTTTAATTCCTCCCATAGTTTACGCTAACATTCTACGAGAAGGTCTATCACAGTTTTGTTATACAAAAAAGCCTGTCCTGAAGCTGCTTAGCTTTTCTAAGCAATCCCAAGGACAGGCTGTAAATACTTATACCTGCGGTACCACCTTGTTTCGTCGCCATTGCGACGCGCTCTCGCAGAGTGCCATCACACTCCTCACCTTTAACGCCGGTGTTGCGTTGCCGAATACTCTCGCCAAAGCGATTTGACAGCACCCTCAACGGTCCATTTATCAGCCTGCATCTCTATCCGGCTCCCACCTGCCCGAACTCTCTGTAAGCGCATCTGCTGACTTGATCTCCGTCTCAACGGTTTGTGGTCTTTTTTGAAGTTGTGCCTAGTTTACCACTACGGATATCTTTCGTCAACAACTTTGTACAAAAACTTGCGGATTTTTTTATTTATCCGTGATTTTGTAAAGCAGGTTACAGATTTGTAACAAAAAACGCTCTGCGTACTACCGTCAGTAATACGCAAAGCGTTAAGCTCACCTGCTAATATACTTTCTGCTTCTCCCTACTCCGATAGGCGCCAGCCTGCCTGCATCACACAGCTCCTGCAAAAGCATATAGGCCTTAGTTGTTTTCACCTGCAAGGCATCCTCAACCTGCTTGCGGGTAACATAGCCCTGCATAGCAGCCAGCTGCATTACTTTGTCCTTTTCATCCGCAAAGCCATAGCATTCCTGCGTTTCGCTGATGCTAAACTCCTTGGCCTGCACCTCATTAATATTGGGCAAAACAACCTTAAAGCCACCGTAAACCGCAATAAATTCCGGCCTTGCCGCAGTATCCAGATAGCTCTGCTGAATTTTTTCAATCCCCGTACCAAAGCTCTCTATTAAACGCAAGCGGTAGAACACGGCAGCCAGCGCAGGATTGCGCGTCTGCGATACGCCGATAAAAATTGTTTCCATTTTTAAGCCCGTAACAAGTCCTCCCAAAGAGATAAACTCAATGCGGTCATCGTAAATATTAACCAACGTGCTGCCGCTGAAGCTGTAATCACGGTGCACAAGGCAATTCAGCAGCACCTCACGCACAGCCTCAGGCGGATAATCCTGCGTATCTACACGCTCCAGACCGTGAAAGGTTGCTTTGGTTTTATTATAATTATCTATAAATGCGTAAGCATCGTAAAGCTGCTGCAGCAAGGAGCCGGTAAACTCACGTCTGTCGCGAAAAACCGCTCTCGTACTGCCCTGAAAAACCGCTACTTTCAGTGAATGCTCGCACTGCTCGGAAAGCAGCAGCGCCAGATTCGTGTACAAGCCATCGTCACCGATGAGCTTAAGCGTGCGCAGCTGCGCCTCATCCAATTTCAGCTCACGCTGCCGAAAATGCTTGCGCAAAGCAGTAAAGGTCAGCTCCTGCTGCATACTGCGCATGCTTTCATAGCTTTTACCGTTAACCTCTATTAGCATACGGCGAATGCCTTCATCGCTCAGCTGCTGGTTGCTGCTGCCCTGCCTGATATAAACACCGCTTGGCTTTAAGCCTTTTTCACGAATATAATACGGTCTGCTCGTGCCGTTTTGCACAGCAACCTCAATAATCTGTTTACCTTCCCTGGTAACTGCACGTATTTTGACAAACGGCATAACATCCGGTGCAATGCTGTCCTTAAGCGTGTTGGCTGTCTGCTGCATTACCTCGTCTACATTCTGCAGACCGACAACCTCTCCTGCGTCATTTATACCTATATATAAAATTCCGCCCTCTGTATTGGCAAAAGCAACTACTGTTTTTTTGATGTCACTGACATACAGCTCTTTAAACTCTCTGTCGATATTCTCATACGCAAGTGTTTCTTTTGTCATTACCTTTCGTTCCTTTCGTTTTCTTTTATTTTACATCATTTGACGAAAGAAAGCAACAAAAAATGTCTATCATAAAAGCACTAGCTGATATACAGATAAATAACCTACAATCCTCTTGTCCGACACTTACATTAACCTCATCCTTAAGCAGTAACCATGCCTACTAAAATCATTAAGATGCAGAGATTTAAACCTGCCTTCTTATATACTTTGTTTATACCAGCACATCAAGAAAAAACTTCACTTCCCCACTCCTCATACACCCGCCATAAAACAACAAACCTGCCGGCTGACTCACGTCAGGCGGCAGGCCCGTTAGCGCTTTATTCAGTTGTCGCAGTTTTAATTATGCTTCCTTATGTTCAGCGATAATTTTTTCTGCCATCTTAGGCGGAACATCTTCGTAATGGTCAAACTTCATTTCAAATGTTCCTTGACCTTGGGTAATTGCGCGGAGGTCTACGGCATATTCCGAAATCTCTGCATAGGGTACCTGAGCATTAACTACGCTCAAGCCATCTTCTACGCTCTGCATACCGAGAATGCGACCGCGTTTAGAGTTCAAATCGCCGATAACATCGCCCATCATAGAATCGGCACAGGTTACGTTTAAGCTGTAAATAGGCTCAAGCAACACTGGCTTGCATTGTTCCATGGCCTTCTTGAAGGCGATATTGGAAGCAGTTTTAAATGCCATTTCAGAGGAATCGACAGTATGATACGAACCATCAAGCAGGGTAATACGCATATCTACAACCGGATAGCCTGCAAGGATACCCTTTTCCATAGCTTCACGCATGCCCTTTTCAACAGCGGGGATATATTGGCGAGGTACTGCGCCACCGAAAATCTTATCTACAAACTCAAATCCACCTCCTGGCGGCAAGGGTTCCATCTTGATCACTACGTGACCATATTGGCCATGTCCACCGGATTGTTTTTTGTGCTTGCCTTCTACCTCAGCAGAGCCACGAATAGTTTCGCGATATTCGATAATCGGTGCTTTCAAAATAGCCTCAACACCAAATTTACGCTGCATACGCTCCATGATGATATCAATGTGCTGGTCACCCATACCGCTGATTAAAGTTTCCTTGGTAACAGGGTTCTTGGTAACGATAATCGTCGGGTCTTCATCCATCAGACGATTCAGAGCGGACATAATCTTGTCTTCATCACCCTTTTTCTTCGGGTAAATTGCTCTGGTGTACATCGGCAGCGGGAAGTTAATGGGTGGGAACTCGACTTCAGAATTCTTGTCGCAGAGGGTGTCACCGGTAGAGGTATATTGCAGCTTGGCAACTACACCTATATCACCGGCAGGAACCTGCTTCATAGGAATCTGAGTCTTACCACGCATTGTGAAGATGTTAGCAATACGCTCTTCTTCTTCACGGCGGGAGTTATAAACTACGCTATCTGCTTTAATTGAGCCTGAGAATACACGGAAATAACTTAGACGGCCAACAAAGGGGTCGGAAGTTGTCTTAAATACCAACGCTGCCATCGGAGCATTGGCGTCACGTACTTCTTCTTCGCCGGTTTCTTTATCCATAACGATATAGTCGTTCAAAATTGCCGGATAGGTAAAGTCGATGATTGCGTTCATCAATCGGCCAAGACCAATGTTCTTGTAGGCACTGCCGCAAAGCATAGGATAGATGATAGCCTGACGAATGCCCTTAATCAGACATTTCATAATTTCCTCGTCGCTAATCTCTTCTCCTTCCAAATAACGCATCATGCAATCGTCATCTGCTTCAACCGCAGCCTCTACCATCTTTTCGTGAGCAGCAGCAGCAGCCTCTTTATACTCATCCGGAATCTCTATTTCATCGGAGCCATTACCGTTGGCACGATAGGCCTTCATTTTGTAAAGGTCTATAATACCCTGGAAGTTGTCCTCCTTGCCCAAAGGCAACTGTAACGGCAGTACATGCTTACCGAACTTACCACGCAGGTTATCCAAAATGCTATCAAAATCAGCGTTCTCACGATCCATCTTGTTGACAAAAATGATACGCGGCAAACCGGCTTCTTCAGCCAGCTTCCAGCATTGTTCGGTACCAACCTGTACACCGCTGGTTGCGCAAACCACGATCAACGCACTGTCTACTGCTCTAAAAGCTCCTTTGACCTCGGCAACGAAGTCAGCAAAGCCGGGAGTGTCGATGAAGTTAATCTTGGTATCACGCCATTCAACAGGTGCCAAAGTGGCGTTAACGGAGACCTTACGTTTGATTTCCTCGGGTTCATAGTCAGTGGTGGTAGCACCGTCTTCAACCTTGCACATTCTGCTGATTGCTCCGCTGCGATACAGCAGGGCTTCGGTAACAGACGTGGTTCCTGCTCCACCATGACCCACAATGGCCACATTTCTAATCTTATCTCCAGTGTACTCTTTCATGATAAATCCCCCTTTATCAGGCATTTGTTATGACTAGTATTTCGCTGATATTACCTATTTATCCTGCTTTTTGTGAAAAATTTCTCATAATTTTTTAAATTCACTTAAAATTGTAACGCATATTACAGTTTTTTTGGAGGAAGACGGGGGTTAGGCGAACAGGCCCTGCTGTCTCTCCAGACAGGATTGCATTTTACGCTCAGTAATTCTGTCCTCCTCACCTACTTCGCCCAATAGCAACGCCGAACCGGGATGATGCTGCTGCCTGTTTTTCTGCACCATGGCGTTATTAAAGTTGGCATAGCAGTAACGGCAGCCGTTGCGACAGGTATTGTAGGCACCGATATCGACGCTTGCCACGCAACCGCATTCTTGGCGCTGGTTCTTGTCCTTGCCCACCTTCATCGGGCAGCCGAGCAGCTTTTCAAACAGGCCGCCGTCGATGCAATGCGCATGCTTAATGCCATATTTATCCAGCTCGATGCCCTCGGCGCAGGTCGCCAGCTCCAAGCCGTAGCTGTGCGCAATTTCTGCTAGCGCCTTCGCCATAGCGTTCATTTTTTCCAGGCTCCACGGCTGCACTGCCAGCCCTTGCATGTTGCGTTCGGTTTTGGCGTACATATCCAAAAAGCTGATGGTGCACTGCTTCGTATACGGCGCCAGCTGCTTGGCCAGCTCCGCAAAGCGCTGCACATGATAATTAAAGGTATATTTATTGTTGAGCAAAATCGGATCATAGCGCCAGATAACGCGCTCCGGCCCCAGCATGTCGCTCAGACGCTGAAAGCCTGGCACAATGAACTTATCCTTCGGAGGCACGCCTGCCTCCACATCCTGCTCGTAGCCGTTGAGCGTAAACTGAAAGTAGTACATGTAATCCTTGAGCAGCGGCAGCTTATCCAGCATCGGCAGCGGGTTCTTCGTCCAGAAGACGATGCCGTCCACCACCTCCGGATTGAGGCTGATGCGGCTCACCTGATGCGCATTCATCGGATTGCGCGCCAGCACATAGCCTTCTTTGATGCGCTGCATAAACCAGTCTGAATAATATGTCGGTATATCTGTTCTTCTGCTTGCACTTATAATCATCGGCTTTAAGCCACCTTTCTGAACTTGACGATTTGGAAACGGATGTAATGAGTCTTCAGCATCGGCTGATTGCGATTCTTTTCGCACAGGTCGCAGGAGCAGCGGCCGATGATATAATTGTCGCACATATAGGGCAAATTGTTAAGCATATCATAGCTCTTTTTCAGCCTGTCAATATTAAAATCGCTATCGCAGTTATAAATCATCTTATCCGGTCCTGTATACAGGCTTCCACTTTTACCGTCAGGCATCATGCCGGCAGCCCTGATTGCAGCGCAAATTTTATCGGTTTTAGCCATATCGCGATCCAGTGAATATTGGTTAGCACGCATGGAGAACAGAAAGTGTACCTCGTCCTTGGCAAAGCCCTTTTCAGAGATAATCCGGCAGATAGCCTCCAGCTCATCATCATCAATCTCGCTGATGGACTTGGGGAAAACATATACATCGGATTCGAGCTCGTCACAATCATAGAGATAATCGGAAATGTACTGAAGCGAAAAATCAATTTTATCACCCTTGCAGGCAGCAAATTTGTCATCCCAGTCAATAACATCCACGCCATGATAGCTTACACGGCAGTTTGCCGACAGAACACGCTTCAAGGACCAGTAATCAACCATATTGCCGCAGCCAAGGGATGTAACCTCCAAGCTAGCACCCGGCTTCAGGCTTTCCAGCAGTCTTTTGTACCTTACCTTGTACTCGTGAGCATAGGCAAGGTCGTAACGCATGGCATACAAATCCTGCACAATGTAATATCTGTAATCAGGCAGGTTGCCTTCATTAAAGCGCAGGGAATCGCAGCTGCACAGGCTGTAACCATTCGCAACCTTTTCTTCGAATTTATCCGCCTTCATATTAATGTAATCGGTAATAGAAATCATGTTATCAGCTTCCTTTCATTTTTTGACGTTTGTACGTTTCTTTCATTAAATAATATTCTTGGCGCTTTAATTTAAGCGCCATATCACGGCCGTTTTCGGTCCGCTTTCTCCCTTCACTTTATAAATCTGCAACGAAATGCAAAATCCGGCACGAAACGGTATTTTTTTATAAAAATTCTTTAGGAAACACCCCTGGCAAATGTTGCGCTAATTTTGTGACAACTTTCTTTTTGTTTGCAAATATGTTTTTATATGGTTAACAAAAGCCCTGTAAGGCGCATAAAATTGGATAAATTTGGAAAAGCACTTGTCAAAAACTGTTCGATGTGTTATAGTGGATTTATCACAACAGGCAAATCATTTGCCAAATGCCTGCAAGCCTTGCGCCAAGCGCATTTTCATTTTTGCAGAGGCGGAAAAACACCGCTGTTGTGAGCAAATCCGCTGTTTTTGCTATAAACAGCGTTTCGATTTTTAATTGTAGGGCTTTAAGCCCGCTCTGTGAGCCGTGTGCGAGCCACAGGGTTAAAGGCCAGATTACCGCTTGCGGTTTTGTTACCGGCTGTCATTTTGGCCTTTTTCTCACTTTCGCCGCGTGAAAGGCCAGATTACCGCTTGCGGTTTTGTTACACGACATAATTGCTGCAATCTCTCCCGTACTTAAGCAAGTGAAAGGCCAGATTACCGCTTGCGGTTTTGTTACTATTAAGATGAATTCCATAGAAGTCATCTCCTTCCAAAGTTAAAGGCCTGATTACCGCTTGCGGTTTTGTTAAGAAGAGGCTCCCCTTGGGGGGAGCTGTCACCCGTCAGGGTGACTGAGAGGGGTTTGCGGTCTTTACTCTTGCTTGTCTTAACCCCTCTCCGTCATCGCTTCGCGATGCCACCTCTCCCCCAGGAGAGGCTTTTTTGTTGCTTGCGGTTTGTACAAAAAAAGACCTGAAGCCCGGATTTCTCCGGACCTCAGGTCTTTTCGTTTGGGCAAAAAACAACTCTCAGCGCCTTCGCCCTATCCCCTATTCTTCAATACAACGCAGCATTTTATACAGCAGTCCCTCAACCTGCCAGCCATCAGCACTTTCCAGCTCGCAATGTGCCATGCTGTTGCGATAATCCAGCAAAAGCTTCTGATAGCAGTCAACAAATGCAAACAGCTTCTTCACGTTCATCTTCGTGCTGACATCACCACTTTCCAGCAGCTGCCGCAACAGCTTGCTGCGTTCTCCGACAGCCTCCGGCAAAACGATGGGAGCAGTATTTTTCTGTTGCTTTGCCTCGTTTTTCTTAACATCAACCTCAAGCTTTACCTCATGCTCCAGTCCAAACCATTCCTGCTTCAATGACGCAGGCAGCTTGTCCAGGCTTTTTACCACCAGGCTATCGGCACTGTCGCAATAATCAGCCTCGGAAATGCTGTTTTGCAGATAATACCACGAGCTATTTATGGTATTACCATATAACAAAACCTTACGGAGGCTGCTTGTTGCAGGCAAAGCCATCACCTGCTCCGCAAAGCTGAAGCTGTTGTTTTCACGGATAAAGCGCTTCGCAGCTTCCAAAAACGTTTTCAGCTCCGTCTGCTCCTGCGGCACCCTGCAGGAAATGTAGCTTAGATGGCGACCGGCCTGAGCAAAATAATGCAGCTCCTCCTGCGTCATGCTATTAACCGCCTCACGCTTTACGTCAAAGCGCGATTGTCTGTCTATTCTTGTCTTGCGCTCCGCCTTGCGCATAAGCTGAAAATTTGCTTCACTCAGCTTGGTAGTTCTGCCGGCTTTAACAGCTGACATATAAAAATCATACTCAGAAAAGGCTTTTAAGAAGTAAATACGCCAATTACGCCAGCTTTTGTTTCTGGCCTTGCAATAAGCTGTAATTCTTTCTCTTTCTACCTTCAGGCAACCGCTGGCAAACATGTAATCCGGCAGCAGCTCTATCGCAAAGAAGGCAGCCTGCATAGGCATATCCTTTTTCAGACACCATTTAATCAGTGCCGGTATATTTTCAATACTACGGCAGGTGTTCAAAAGCGCGCTATATTCCTGTCGCAAATGCGCAATACACGTTTCTTCGACAGCAGTCTCCAACGACGTCAAAGAAAAACCATCCGATTTATAGCATTCTAAATGATCTGCCAATTCCAGTTGCGTATTTTTGATTTTATCATAAGAACAGCAGTGCTTAATTTCTGAATTTAGTCTATAGGCAACATCATCCACAGCAACTGCATATGGATTATCCTGCACCATATCATAGGAACACGCATCTATAACATCGAGCTTCAGACAGCTCTGCATCAGCTGCACGGTATAATGCAGATGTGCTATAGTGTTACTGCCTCCAGGAATACTTAACACCCTTTTCTTGTGGTCAACCTTAATATAAAGGCCTTTTTTCATCTCCATACCAAAAAGCAAGGCACTGACGTCCATAAACAGGCGATAATCCGCACTACTGATATCCATGCTGAGCATGTTTTCCTTATGAACGGCCTTATGCTGGTGGATTATCCCAAAAAGCTTAATTGCATTCTGATAATCACTCTCGGCATTTTTGCCTTCCTGCAGCTCGACGCTCTGTAATCTGAGCTTACCGTTAAATCTGCTCTGCAGTCTGCTGAAGGCTTCGGCCTCCTGCGCGTTATGAACCATGATGTAAAAGCTTACCTGATTAGGCTCCTGCGTCTGCAGCAGCTCATCAAAGCACTTTATAGCAAGCTCCGTCTGACTGCTTCCGCTTAAGTCTGAAAGTGTTCCCATATTCGTACATTTGTATTTAAGTTCCCTTTGCCACTCCCTGCTCATGGACAGCATAACAATGTTATTAGGCATATTTATAACTCCCTTCCATAATTAACAGTATACACAAGCCATTTTAACGCTATTGTTGTACATTGCAGAATAATATTCTGCTTTCTACTGTTAATATCTGCAAAAATTTCTGCAGAACGGCAAGGAAAGGTTTTTTTCGGTAGATTGTATAATGAAGTTACACTTGCAATCTACCAATAAAATTTATTACAAATTAAGTAATAAATCAACTGACTTATACTTACATGGCAAAAAAGATGCGCATCCTAAATCGCCTGCCCCACTAAAAAACTTCTCTCATAACAAAAGAACCTGGAGCACGCTTTTCTCCGTACTCCAGGCCTCCTGTTTACAAAATCTCCACTGCAATCCTGCAGCGTTTCTTATGAAAGGCTACCGCATAAGCATAGATATGCGTTCTTCCTTCATTGCGCAACCGTTCGTCGTAACGGCGCTCTCTTATCTGCTCTAGTGCCTTTTTGCAAGCACCATCAAGTTCACCAAAAGCAGCTGCATACTTTACTTCTATAACAATTCCAGTATCAGGATCTTCCGTTTCCACAAGAATATCGCTGAAGCCATCACCAGATTCTGCATTAGATAAAACAAGCCATTCCGGCTCACTGCGCAGCAAACCCAAAAGCAGACCATGATAAAAGTTCTCCTTCTGCGCTTCCTTGGCTTTAGTATCCATAATGCTGATCATCCTGCTCATAATAAGATTCAACTTTTTCTCCACCGAAACAGCATCACCTCTTGCCAGCGCCTGATTCAGTTCATTGGTCACATATGATTTACGCACCAGCTCATTATCAAACCATTCCTTGATTTTGTGTAGGAACACCTCGCGCACTTCCCGGTTCGGAAGCTTAAGTTTATACACGCCATTGACTGCTCCACCACTTGTTGTCAAATAACCCGTAGTAAAAAGCACACTCCACAAGTTATCAATAGAACGGTCAAGCTCATCATACGTCAAATCCAGACGCAAGCTTTTTTCTATACATTCTCCCTCTAATAGCTGCTCCAATTCATTCTTAGTATTTTTGTCTGCCTTATGGACAAAATGCTGTACAAGCTCATTACCACTAGTATTAACCCAAAAAGCCTCTGGCGCAGCCGCATTATTAAACCGCAGCTTGTTGGCATAATTAATCACGTCCCAAGGACAATAAATCTCAGCCTTGCCAAAGCGATACCCGTCATACCATTCCTTCATTACGGAAGCATGCTTTTCAATAGCGTAGTAATGCATCAACCCATCAACCTCGTCCGGTGTAAAGCCAAAATACTCCTCTGCTCCCTCATCAACTATTGTATTGATGATAAAGTTGTTCAGACCTGTAAAAATACTTTCCTTGGACACACGCAAGCAGCCTGTAAGCACCGCTCTGTATAAATAGCTGTTAGTCTTCAGAGCCTTACCCAAAAAGGTACGCAATAGCGCTGCCATTTCTTTGTAATAGCCTGCGTGATAGGCTTTTGCCAACGGAACATCATATTCATCAATCAGTACAACTACCTCACGCTCGTAATGCCTTGCCAAAAGCTGTGTCAAAAGACGTAAGCTGTCCGCCAATGCTTCTCCCTGCAATCCGCTGCACAAAGCGGTGTAGGCAGTCAGCTCTTCAGGCAGGAGTTTATCACTAGTCTTCAGCTCCTCATGTCGCAATGCCTCCAGCTGCATAAGACGCGATAAATTTGCCTCTGCATTGCAGTAGCCAAGTCCTTCTACATCCTTCAGAGTCAAAAAAATCACCGGGAACTGTCCCAAGCATTGCTCGCATAAGTCTTTATCCTGCGCAATCCGGAGTCCATCAAACAGACTGCTGTCTGTGCCCAGCTCATAAAAGCATTGCAGCATACTCATATTTAAGGTTTTACCAAAGCGTCTGGGGCGCGTAAACAGATTCACCTTGCCCATACGCTTTTCTAAATCACTAATCAGACCAGTCTTATCAATATAATAATATTGTTCCTTGCGAATTGTATCAAAAAATTCTACTCCTAACGGCAATCTACACTTGTCCACCTTCGTCCCCTCCTACACTAAAGCATTAAATTCTTGTCCGTTCGCTAAATCTAATAATATTATATCATTTTAAAAGAACAAATACTAGCGAGCCGAATTTATCGTAAAGCCAACATTTATTTATCGCTATGGATAAGCAGCTAAATTAAGGATTAGCTGTTTTTATCATAACAGAACCTCAAATCTTTTAGTATATATTAAAACACAACCCAAACAAAAATCCGACGCACCGCTTCTACGGCACGTCGGATTTACTTTATTCATCCCCCAATATTCACTTTACCATCTCTTGCTGCTGCGCCAGTATTCACCACGGAGCAATGCCAGCACGGTAAACAGCTCCAAGCGTCCCAAGAGCATAGCCAACGCCAGCGTCAGCTGTCCCATACCGGTAACACCGGCATAGTTACCCGTAGCACCGATACTGCCAAACGCAGGACCGACACTGGAAATACATGAGGCCACGCCAAAAACGGCCTCGTCTACATCTACACCGCTTAAGCAAAGCAGCATAGTCAAAACAGCGATAACCAGAACATAAACGAAAAAGAAACGGCTGACGTTGATAATCGTTTCTGTCGGCAGGCGTCTTTTAGCGTAGTAAACGTTGAGCAGCATCTGCGGATGCATAGTGCGACGCAGCTCCGCCATAACAGTTTTCAGCAGTACGATAAAACGGCAGACCTTAATACCGCCGGCAGTAGAACCCGCGCAGCCGCCTGTCAGGAAGGTTACAGCCAAAATCAGCTTAGAGAAAGACGGCCACTGGTCGTAGTCCGCCGAAACATACCCTGTGGTACTGCCGAAGGAAGCCACCTGGAAGAAGGCTTCACGTACACCGTCTGCAACACTGTAACCATTCACCATAATAATGTTGATGCTGATTAAAACAGTAAAAATAGTCAGCAACGCAATGTAGCTTTTGAATTCCAGATCATGCCACAAAACCTTCAGGCCGATTTGCGTAACCTGATAGTATAAGGCGAAGTTACCTGCCGCCAAAATCATGAACAGACCGGTAACAATCTCAATACCCGCACTGTGAAAATGCGCAATGCTGTCATTATAAGGCGAAAAACCGCCGGTAGCAATCGCAGAGCAGGCATGGTTGACAGCATCATAGGTGCTCATGCCCAAAATTGCCAACATACCGGTAAGAATAATCGTAAACAGCAGATAGATATAAAACAATGCTACGGCAGTTGTACGGATACGCGGCAGAATACGGCTGTTGGAAAAGCCGCTGACCTCCGCGTTAAAAAGATACACAGCACCGCCGGCAATCTGCGGCAGCAGTGCTACGAACAGCACGATGATGCCGATACCGCCAATCCAGTGCGTCAGCGTGCGCCAAAGCAGCAGGCTGCGCGATACTATGTCAAGATTGGCAATTGCTGTTGCGCCGGTAGTGGTCAGTCCGGACATACTTTCAAAGTAAGCAGCGGCGGGATTCAAAATGCCGTCAAAGCAATATGGCAACGCACCCAGGGCAGCAGCCAAAAGCCACGAAAAGAATACCGTGCCGATACCCTCGCGCACGGATAAATTACGTGCTCCTCTACCGTCACCATAATAATCAAAGATTCCGGCCAAAATAACAGCTACCGCTATGGAAAAGATAAAGGTTCTGGAGGTAGCATATTCGCCGTAAACAACAGACATCAAAAGCGGCAACAGCTGTGCAATTGCCAGACCGGTAGAAATTCTTCCCAAGAGATATATTATAACCTTTGCATTCATCTTTTATACCTCCTGCTGTTACCAGTTCTGCTTGTCGCGCCAAAAATCGGGACGCATGATAACCAGCAGCGTAAAAATTTCCAGACGTCCCAAAATCATCGCCCAAATGCTGATGAAACGTGCCCAATCGGAAAGGCAATTATAGGTAGATGTCGGGCCGACAATGCCGAAGGCCGGACCTACACTGCTCATACAGGCAGCAATCAAGCCCATTGATTCCATTATCGGTATCCCCGACAGGGCAATCAGGATAGTCAGCACAATAAATACCAAAATATACAGGAAGAAGAAACGCGTAATATTGCCGACGATAATCGGGTTGATTTCGCGCTCACCCATTCTGATGGAATAAACGATGCGCGGGTGCAGAGTACGCAACAGTTCCGCCCAGCCTGCCTTCAGCAGGATAACCAGACGCGTAATCTTAATGCCACCTGCGGTTGAACCGCTGCAGCCGCCGATGAACATCAGCATCAGCAGAACGCTGCGGCTGAAGCTGGGCCAGTTGTTATAGTCGTCCGACGCATAGCCCGTCGTACTGCCGATAGACACAGCCTGGAAAATACTGTGACGAAGAGCGCCGTTAAAATCCATATAACCGGAAAAATACAGGTTGGCACAGATAAGTGCAGCCGCTGTTGTGAGTATCAGCAGATAATATCTGTGTTCGCTGTCCTGACGCACGGACGCCCAATCGCCACGCCAGATTTTATAATACAAAGAAAAGTTCATGCTAGCAATCAGCATAAAAACAATAGCAATAATCTCAACATAAACAGACCTAAAGGAAATCAGGCTATCGTGATAATAGGAAAAGCCGCCTGTCGCCATAGTTGCCAACGCCAGATTCAGCGCCTGAAATATCGGCAAACCAGCAAGCAGCAGTAAGGCAACCTCCACTGCTGTTAAAATAACATAGATTAAGAGAATCATCATGGCAGATTCCTTGATTTTCGGCAAAGTACGTTCAGCCGTACCACCAGGAAGCTCTGCGTTGAACAGGTAGCTTGTACCGCTATTCATCTGCGGCATGATGATAATAAACAGCATGATAACGCCGATGCCGCCGGTCCAGTGCGTTAAGCAGCGCCAGACACGGATGCTAGGCGGAAAATCGTTAAAAGAAAGTGCGGTAGTAACACCGGTAGTAGAAAAACCGGAAACACTTTCAAAAACCGCCGCAATCGGATCCGCCGGATTTAAAAACAAATACGGCAGCGCACCCATCAGGCAGACCAACAGCCAACCGCAGCCTACGACCGCAATGGCTTCACGCACACGCAGGCGCTGACGCGGTCTTCTGCTGCCAAAGAGGTTAAAAAGCGAAGCGATAGTGCTCGTTGTAATCAGCGTAAATATAAAAATCCATACATGGTCCCTATCTGCAATTAATGCAGCAATCAGCGGCACCAGCAATACACTGGAAAATGCTATTGTCAGCTTGGCTAATAAACGGTTAACAAGCCTTGAATCCATAATTAAGCGCCCCGGCCTTCAAATAACGGTACTGTAGTCTTGGAAAATTCACTTTTGATAAAGAGAATTACGCGGTCATTAGCATGCAGGACAGTATTACCATTAGGAATATAGGCTTCATTACCACGCACAATAGCACACAGCAAGCATTCCGGCGGCAGGTTCATATCACGCACTGCCACACCGTCTACATCGCTGTTTTCGCCGACGATGATTTCCAAAGCCTCGGCCTGTGCGCCCTCCAACAGTGATACGGATACAATACCACCCTTGCGGACGAACCGCAACACTTCGCCTGCACTCAAAAGACGCGAAGACAGTACGATGTCTACGCCAACTTTTTCCATCAGCTCGATATATTCGTTACGTGCAACACGCACGATGGTCTTACGTGCGCCCAGATGCTTGGCCAGCTGTGCCAGCAAAAGGTTCAGCTTATCATCTTCGGTCAGGCAGATAACAACGTCTGCTTCCGAAACGCCCTCTTCAATCAGAAGGTCAATATCGGTACCGTCACCGCACAAAACCAAACCTCGCTTCAGCTTAGCAGCTAAAAGCTGGCAACGGTCCTTATCCTTTTCGATAACCTTTACCTGAATGCCCTGCTTTTCCAACATGGGAGCCAAAAAGCGACCTGTGCGGCCTGCACCGATGATGAGAACCTTCTCCAGCTTTTCATATGTATTGGAAAAGGAATTTTCAAACTCACGGATTGCTTCATGCTTGCCTACGAAGTAAACGTTATCACCCGGAATTACGTAATCATTACCATGAGGAATAATCATCTGATGACGTCTGAAAACCATGGCCATCAGGATATCCTTAGGAATATTCAAATCCTTCAGCGGGATATTAACTATAGGCGAATCCTCCTTCACCTTAGCTTCGAACATACGCACCTTACCGTCAGCAAAGTCATCTACGTTCAATGCAGATGGTGTCATCAGGATATGATCAATTTCACCTGCGGTAATGCGCTCAGGATTGATTACGAGGTCAATTTTCATATCATTTTTGAGCATTTCCGGCGAATGGATAGCATAATCCACATTGCGGATACGGGCAACGGTATGCTTTATGCCGTGATTCTTGGCCATTAGGCAGGTTACCATATTTACTTCATCACTATCTGTGCAGGCGATTAACACATCAGAAGCACTGATATCAGGATCAGAAAAGGTTGTAGGGCTGCAGGAGTTACCTTCAATCGCCAGTACGTCTAAGGTATTTTGGATGACGTCCTTGCGCTTGGGGTCAATTTCTACAACTACTACATCAAACTGATCTTCAGCTAAAAGCTGTGCAATACTAAAGCCAAGCTTGCCTGCACCAGCTATTACAATACGCATTTTAGTTACTCCTTTAATACGGGAAATCCGTTAATCTCTATTACTCAAATACTGCTCTATATTATAACACAAATAGCCTTAAACGTCGACAGATGCTATTTTTACTCTGTAAATTAAGCGATAGATATATCGTGCAAGGAATAGCAATCTGAAACGATATACCTCATACCTCTCGCGAACAGAGAAAGTACGGTAGTAAGCTAAGTTAGTCCGCAGCTATCTATCCTCAGTCGTAAGTAAGCAAAGCTTACTTACGACACGCCTCGCCACA
>ERZ791912.69-NODE-69-length-78084-cov-62.195991_pt1 | contig 78084 bp, 54 predicted proteins | sample MGYA00510141_ERZ791912 | MGnify/ENA primary metagenome ERZ791912 (study PRJEB30046, sample SAMN00792082) | human gut metagenome | study: EMG produced TPA metagenomics assembly of the A metagenome-wide association study of gut microbiota in type 2... | reverse complement strand
ATGAGATAAAAACTTATCTCATTCTCAATCACTTATAAAAAATACGTACTTTCCATATCAAAAAAGTACACATGGAGATACGCCACGAGGCAGAGATGGAACATCGTAAGTTGCAAAGCCGTGAGGATATCCATCAAGCCAAATTGCGTTTCTTTGGCAACGTAGCACGTAAATTTACCAACAATATGACGCAAATCTATGCCGACATTTCCAAACTAAAAATATCTGAAGAAGGAAAAGATAGCCTCAAATATGTCAATCGTATTGATGCGAATATACAACAAATGAATCTACAAATTCGACAACTGGCTGACATCAAGAAGGCAGAAACTAACGACACCGAAATTATTACAGAAGAAATTGATTTGATGGATTCTATCAAATATGCTTTCGATGATTTCTCAACAGATATCAACAACAAAAAACTTAATCTGATTATAGCCAACCGCTATAACATCGCCAACACCATTACAGACAAAAACCTACTCACCAAGGCTTTACATAACTTATTAAGCTACATCATAGCTAATACATTCAATGATAGTTCCGTAGAGGTCACACATCATTGGGAGGAAGCATGCTGGAATATCACATACACATACAATGGCATTTCACCCACAGAAAAAGAACTGAACATCATCTTCAATCGCTATAAAGCATTAGAAAATTTCGAGAACAAACTCTCTGATGGCAAAAACGACAATGTCATCAGTTTAACAGTTTGCAACGATTTATTACAACGAATCAATGGACACTTAAAGATAGAAAAAATCTGCGAGACTTCTACCAGTTGTACGCTTGTAATACCAAAACTCAAACTGTCTGAAAAGAAGAAAGAAGAGCATCTCGTAACAGACTCGCTCACTCAAATCATTAACCACAAAGACAAAACGGTACTGATTATCGAAAAGGACGAAACTATGCAACGACTCATGACCGATACCTTACAACTACAATATAACATCTTGCACATTGATAACGAGGATGATGCTCAAAAAATGTTTGAAGCCAACACGATAGACATTATTATCTATGATCCTGCTAATAACAACTATGACTTTATAGACCAACTGCAAACAAACAAAGCTTCAAAAAACATTCCTCTCATCTTCGTTTCAACAGAGAGTGAAAAAGACACTCATGTTGATATCATTCAGAGAGGAGCAAATGCTATCATCGAAAAGCCTTTCCGTACAGACTATCTCAAAGCTATCACCGACCGCACTTTAGCTGAGATGCAACGTATGTTAGAATTTTCAGAAACATCTGCTGCCTACATACAGAAATACGACTCTAAGGAATTTTCTGAAAACGACAAAAAATTCTTGCAAGATGCCATAGATGTACTCAAAGCTCATTATGAAGATGAAGATTATTCGCTCGACAAATTGGCAAAAGACTTATTGGTAAGCCGCACTCAACTATATCGCAAACTGAAAATGCTGATTAATACAACTCCTAACGATTTTATCACCAACTACAGAATGCAGCAAGCTGAGAAAATGCTGAAATCCAGCAATCAAACCATTTCAGAAATTATCACTAAATGTGGCTTTCGCAATCGAGCTTTCTTCTATCGAGAGTTTACACGTAAACATAACTGCTCACCCAAAGACTTCAGAAATAAAAAAGAAATGACAACTTGACATACAAAAAAATAGAGTCGATATTTAGGGATTGATATTGAATTCTCGGAATTAAACGACAATCCCTATATAACACTGGCTATCAAATCGTTAGGTTTGTTTAGACTAATTTGCGACCATCCATAATTAATTATGGTTCGTGCTCACACGTACGTATAGTTTATTTTTTATAAAAAAGTATCAAAGTATCATTTTTGATGTTCAGCATCGTTATATCTAATTGATATATTAGCAGTTGCCGGCAATGAGACTTTTCGTGAAATATGATGAGAAGTATCATAAAAGTATCACAGAAGTATCATAAAAGTCGCATTTTTGGCGAAAAAATATCATTTTCGATGCAACATTTTGCCATTTTCCACGTTATTAAGATAATCAATTATTAACTTAATACCCAATAACACATGGACGAAAAAGAACTGCTGAGAAAAGCTTTTGAGTATGGCGAGGTGCCAGGCATCATCACCTACTGCTTCACCGAACTTTGTCCGATGAAAAACAACTGTATCCACTATCTCGCCTCGCTCTACAAGAACGACGACACCAAGCGAGGCCATGCCATCTTCCCCAATGCCTTGAAAGACGGAAAATGCGAGTTCTTCGCCCCACTGCGTATCGTGAAAATGGCCTGGGGATTCGACAAGCTCTTTGCCGAGGTGAAGTTGAAGGACGCTCCCCTGCTCCGCTCCGAGATGAGAAGCTACCTCGGCAGCAAGGGACAGTACTACCGATATAAACTGGGACAACTGAAACTCGTGCCCGAACAGCAGGAACACATCAAGCAACTCTTCGCTCGCTTCGGTTACAAGGATGTGGATTTCGAGTACTTCGCCGAGGAAATCGACTTCACGAGTATATGATGAAGAATCCTGCCACCCATGGTTTCTCCGTGCCCACCACATGTTCCCTTACGGACCGACGGACGGGCATCGATTGAACAAGCCTTGGGCATCGACTGAACAAGCCTCGGGCACACACTGCCAACACAGTGGGCAACAAGTGCCCAGACGGGAAGCCCACTTTTGGGCACTATACTTTCATTTTCCAACAAGCTTTCAAAAAAAACATCATGAAGATTACAATCGTACACAACGACAATAAGAAGCAACTCCTCGTCAGCACAAAGACGATGGAGAAACTACTGGAGCGCATCGCCAAGGACGACAGCAAGCAGAGCGTAACCCGATTCAGAGACTACGCCGCCTGCATCGACGAAGACTACCGTTTCTACAAGGACATGCCTACATGGATGCACATCTATCCTGCCGCCGAGTTTGCGAAGGACGAGAACAGCAACCTGAAGATGAAGGTTTGTAATGGCATCCTGCTCCTCAAGTTCAACAACATCACCGACCCCGACGGCACGGAAGGCGTGAAGCGTTCGGTCGCCATCCTGCCCTCCACCTTTGCCGCACTGGAAAGTGCCGACGGAAAGAGCGTCATCGTGCTGGTAAAATTCACTAACCAGAACGACAAGCTGCCAACTTCCGAGCCTGAGGCGGAGCAGCTCTATCGCATCGCCTACCAACAGATCCACCCCATCTACCAAGCCGTGGTCAAGGCATCGCTCACCATCGGCGCCCAGGTTGCTTCCGTCGAGGCTTCCTCTGCCATGTCGAACGAGCCTTCGCTGCACAACAGTTTCATGATGACGCTGGATGCCCACCCTTATTACAATGCCAAGGCGGTGGCGATGAGGATAGACTGTCATTACCGCACGGAAGGCACCGACCAGCAAGCCGATCCCGAAGCGAAAGGAAAGGCAAGAAACGAGGACATGGACTGCAAGGACGAGAAAAACGACATAGCAAGCATGATGCTGCTGTTGAGAAACCAATACCATTTCAGATACAACTCGGTAATGAAATACGTGGAATACCAGCCGAAGGAGAAAGGATGGTACGGATACCGACCCGTGGAGCCGAGGGTGATGAAAAGAATGACGCTCGAAGTACAGTTGGCTGGACTAAGGGTGAGCATCAAGGACGTGAGGAATTTTCTGGAGTCGGACTACATCAAGAATTACAATCCGATAGAAGAGTATCTCTATCTGTGCCACAACAAGTGGGACGGCAAGGACCACATCCGTGCCTTGGCCCGCACCGTGCCCACCAACAATCCATACTGGGCAGACTGGTTTTACACGTGGTTTCTCGGCATGGTGGACCAATGGCGTGGATACACGCATCGCCAGTACGGCAACTCGGTGGCTCCGCTCCTCATCTCCAAACAGGGCTTCAACAAGAGCACATTCTGCCGCCGCCTCTTGCCGCCCGAACTGCAATGGGGTTACAGCGACAACCTGATTCTCTCGGAGAAACGACAGGTGTACCAGGCGATGGCACAGTTCATGCTCATCAATCTTGACGAGTTCAACCAGATTTCACCACAGGTGCAACAGGGTTTTCTGAAGAATCTTATCCAGTTACCTACGCTGAAATACAAGCCGCCGTACGGAAGTCACGTCATGGAGTTTCCACGCCTCGCCTCCTTCATCGCCACGAGCAACATGAACGATATCCTCACCGACCCATCCGGCAACCGCCGTTTAATCGGCATCGAGTTGACGGGCCCCATCGACGTGAGTGTCCGCCCCAACCACCAGCAGCTTTTCGCCCAGGCGCTTGTGGCGTTGGGCAATGGCGAGAAGTGTTATTTCGACGCCGAGCAGGTGAAGCTCATCATGCAGAGCAACTGCCAGTTTGAGGTGGTTCAGCCAATAGACCAGTATTTCCGTCTCTACTTCGAACCTGCCGACGACGAGAAGGAAGGTGAGTACATGACGGCCGCCGAGATTTTCGACTTTCTGAAAAAGCAGATAGGTTCATCGCTGAAAGTAAACAGCTTGATGGGATTCGGACGAAAATTGGCTAACATGACGCAACTGAACCACAAGCGTTTCGCCGATGGAATGAAGTATCTGGTAAAGAAAAGATAAAGCAGCCTAAAATGAGACTTCCATGATACTTTTATGAGACTTTTCGGAACAAAATCCGAAAAGTCTCATTTATTATATATGTCTATCTATCAATGTATTACAAAAATTTTCAAAGTCAAGAATGATACTTTGACACTTTTCTTTCAAAAAAACATTTACGGGCAAGAGATCAGCATCCTAAGTAAACCATAAGTCCACCCAGTACGATATACAACAAGGCGTATGGGATGGCGGAACGGAGGATCTCGCCGTCCTTACCCTCCATGTCGCATGAGGCAGTGGCGATGGCGATGCTCTGCGGACTGATCATCTTTCCACCCGTGGCACCTGTGGTATTGGCGGCAACAAGCCAGTTGCTTTGACTTCCCTCCACCCCGAAGAAAGTATCAGTGCCCGTCATGCCGAGCTGGTTGGCAACATGAGCCTGGAGTTTGGCGAAGAGAATATTAGATGAAGTATCAGAACCCGTTACGAAGGTACCGATGGCACCAATCATCGGAGCTACCAATGGATAGAAATCACCCGTCACAGCCACCAAGCCCGAGGCGATGGAAGTTATCATACCCGAATAGTTCATCACACTCGCCAAGGCTATCAGCGAACAGATGGTAACCACCGTCTTGCGCAAGTTCACCGTGGTTCGGGCCAAGATGACCATCAGTCGCTTGAAACTCAACCCCTGTACCAATCCACCGATCGTAGCACCCAGGAAGAGCATCAACCCTGCATTCGAAATCCAATCGAACTTAAAGGTACTGCCCAGCACCGGCAGATGAACAGCACTCACCAAATGCGTCTTCAGGAAGGCGTTGACTGGAGGACAGAGCGCACCCGACACCAAGATAAACACCAATATAAAGAGGTAAACGCTCCACGCCTTGAAGCTCTCGGAGAAAGTGAAGGTCTCCTGTTTCTGCACCTTGCTCTTTCTCGCAAACACCTTGGCATAAACGATAATGGCAGCGATGGCGGCGATAGAGCCAATGATGGCAGGAGTCTCCGAACCGAGATAATAGCCGCAGACGAACTGCACCGCCACGGAAATCATTCCCACCCAAAGGGATATGACAAGGTTTTTGACAAGATTATGCCTGTCGGTAAGGGTAAGGATGATGAAAGGCAGGATGATGAAGAGCGGAGACAACTGTATGATGGCGAACGCCGATGTCTCGCAAATCTGCGCCACCGATGCCGAGCCGCTATCCGCCACCTCATTGCAGAGCGTGGTGACAGGCACACCGACGGCACCAAATCCCGTTGCCACCGTGTTGCCGACCAAGGACACCAGAGCCGAGAACATGGGTTTGAATCCCAGTCCGATGAGGATGGCAGCAGGAATCGCCACCGCCGTTCCGAAGCCAGCCATGCCTTCGAGCAATCCGCCGAATCCCCAGACGAGCAGCAGCACGAGCAATCCCTTGTCGTCGGTAATCGAAGTGAATTGTTTCTTGATAACCTCAATCTGCTTGCTTTCCACCAATATATTATAGCTATAGATAGCCATCAGGATGATGATGAGGATCGGGAACACCGCCTTCAGCAGACCTTCCACCACAGCCCATCCCGTCAGGGCGAGGATGTTGTCCTCCGCATGTTCCGGGGCTATCATCCCCAGTGGAGAGGCGGCGAAAAGAGCCAGCAATACAGTTACTACGAGTGTCAACAAGGCGCTCTTATGTCCTGCCATCTTGAAGCCGAGCATCAAGACGAAGAGCAACACAATGGGTACAATAGAAATAATAGATGCCATAAGTTATTCAGATTTTATGTTTTTGCCTGCAAATATAACAATTTTCTTTGAGAATAGTATATATTCTTTTTAAAGAAATAAGTATTTTTAAGGCAACAATTATGCCCCAATATATGAATTCTGATGTCATCTCTGAAGAAACCTTTGACACCAAATTAATAACAACAACTGAGCCCACTTTAAAAAGTCATTTTTGATAATTTCTTCATATGTTACCAACTGATAATCAAATGGCATTTTGTAGGGAAAAGAACCAAAAACTACTTTTTAAAGTGGGCTCAGTACGTTATTATATTTTTTATGAATTGCTCAGATTCTTAATGATTTCCAAAGGTAGCTGGGTAGCTTTGGCAACCTGTTCAGCTGAAAGTCCCATTGCCAGCAAACGCTGTGCTGTTTCTGCGTTAGCCTCATGTTTGCCTTCAGCCTTACCTTTCGCCATGCCTATTTCTATACCTTCAGCAAGACCTTCTTGTTTCGCCGTATCAATGGAATTCTTGATATCACGATATGCCTTCTTACTAGCTTCATACTCCCTCATTTCCTGCGGAGTGAACTTGGCTATTTCGGCTTCCTCAAAGAGGCGATCAAAGACCTTGTCGCACAACTCTTTCGGGCGCTGGGTAAGCTTGTAGAGATTTTCTTCTACCTGCTTCATAATCAACTATATTAAAAATGCTACCGCAAAGTTACGACTTTATCTTCATATCTGCAAGAGTTTTTTGAGAAAATATGAATGAACTGGGGTAATAGTAAAACGAAGCCGGCTTCATGTGGCAATCGCAAGTACATTAAATCAACAACGAAAGTACTTGCGTTGTTGATTTAAATATCATTTTTTCGCCATTAATTACGAAAACGTTTACGATAGCTCCCCTTTCCTTACGTTTTATCTCTCAATCACTATCTTTCGCTTACTTTTTACTGCCAACTTCGTCATTTATACATAAAAAAGACAGAAAGCAAATCTCCCCATTCCCTATATATAATAAGGTATAAAGGGAGAAAAAGAGGGTAAAAACAGTCATATACCACAAACGTGGTAGTAAGAATGCCACTATTATGCGATTTCATAACTCGTTTTTTCGCCGTACCTTTGCATCGTCAATCAGAAATAAAAAACAATTTAAAGAAAGGACATAGATTATGAGTACAGAAAAGAAACTTCGCTTTGAGACACTTCAGTTGCATGTAGGTCAGGAAAATCCAGATCCAGCTACCGACGCTCGTGCGGTGCCTATCTACCAGACCACAAGTTATGTGTTCCGCAACTCTCAGCACGCTGCCGATCGCTTCGGACTCCGTGACGCAGGTAACATCTATGGTCGCTTGACCAACTCTACTCAGGGTGTATTCGAAGACCGTGTGGCTGCCCTCGAGGGTGGTGTAGCAGGTTTGGCTGTCGCTTCTGGTGCTGCCGCCGTTACCTACGCTCTGCAGAACATCCTTCAGAATGGCGACCACATCGTAGCTGCCGACAACATCTACGGTGGTACTTATAACCTCATCACTCATACATTATCCACACAGGGTGTCAGCTACACCATCGTGGATCCTCGCAACTTCGAGCAGGTAGAGGCAGCCATTCAGGACAATACCAAGGCTCTCTATGCAGAGACCTTCGGAAATCCTAACTCAGATGTAACCGATATCGATAAGTTGGCAGAGATTGCTCATCGCCACAACATCCCATTGATTATCGACAACACCTTCGGCACCCCATACCTCATCCGCCCTATCGAGCACGGAGCAGATATCGTGGTTCACTCTGCTACCAAGTTCATCGGCGGTCACGGTTCATCTCTCGGTGGTGTCATCGTAGATGGCGGTAAGTTCGACTGGAAGGCAAATGCCGACAAGTTCCCTACTCTCGCCAAGCCAGACCCATCTTATCATGGTGCCGTATTCGCAGATGTAGCCGGAGCAGCAGCCTTCGTAACCCGAATCCGTGCGGTCATCCTTCGTGATACCGGTGCAACTATCTCTCCATTCAATGCCTGGATTCTTCTTCAGGGCTTGGAGACATTGAGCCTCCGTGTAGAACGTCACGTTCAGAATGCATTGAAGGTAGTAGAGTATCTGGAGAACAATCCTAAGGTGGCTAAGGTTAATCACCCAGCCGTTCCTTCTCATCCAGACCACGAGCTTTACAAGAAGCTCTTCCCTAACGGCGGTGGTTCTATCTTCACCTTCGATATCAAGGGCGGCGAGAAAGAGGCATGGGAGTTCATCGACCACCTGCGCATCTTCTCTTTGCTGGCCAACGTAGCCGACGTGAAGTCACTGGTTATCCACCCAGCCACCACCACCCACTCTCAGTTGAGTCCAGAGGAGTTGGAGGAGCAGCACATCTATCCTTCTACTGTTCGATTGAGCATCGGTATCGAGAACATCGACGACCTGATCGAGGCACTCGACGAGGCATTCACTTACGTAAAGTAAACATTACGAGGAGTTAAGGAGTTGAAGGGAGTTAAGGAGTTAAGACAATAGTATTATTGTTCAAACTCAGCTTTCCTGACTCCTTAATATAAGAGAAAAAAGCATTTGTCTTAACTTCTTTAACTTCAAAATACAAACAAAAATGGCAAAGATATATAAACAGATTACTGATTTAATCGGTAAGACACCATTAGTAGAATTGGGTAAGTATTCAGCATCCAAGGGTTTGGAGACTCCTGTGATTGCTAAGGTAGAATTCTTCAATCCTGGCGGAAGCGTAAAGGATCGTATCGCACTTGCGATGATCGAAGACGCTGAGCAGAAGGGCATCCTGAAACCAGGTGCCACCATCATCGAACCAACCAGCGGTAATACGGGTGTAGGTCTGGCTCTGGTATCAGCCGTAAAGGGCTACCACCTCATCCTCACCATGCCAGAAACCATGAGTGTGGAGCGCAGAAACCTGGTGAAGGCTTACGGCGCAGAGGTGAAACTGACCAGCGGTAAGGACGGAATGCCTGGTGCCATCAAGGCTGCCGAGGAACTCCGCGATTCCATTCCGGGTTCCGTGATTCTGGGACAGTTTACCAACCCAGCCAATCCTGCCAAGCACTATGCCACAACTGGACCAGAAATCTGGGCTGATACCGATGGCGAGATTGATATCTTCGTAGCCGGTGTAGGTACCGGTGGAACCATTTCGGGTATCGCCAAGTACCTGAAGGAGCAGAATCCTAACGTGAAAGTGATTGCCGTAGAGCCAGCCACATCGCCTGTATTGAACGGCGGACAGAGCGGTCCTCACAAGATTCAGGGCATCGGTGCCGGCTTCGTTCCAGAGACCTACTCTTCAGAATTCATCGATGAGGTATTGGACATTCAGAACGATGATGCCATCAAGGCGGGTCGTGACTTGGCCCAGACCGAAGGCCTCTTGGTAGGAATCTCATCAGGTGCTGCCGCCTTTGCAGCCACCGAGATTGCAAAGCGTCCTGAGAACAAGGGCAAGAAGATTGTAGCCCTCTTGCCAGATACTGGCGAGCGTTATTTGAGCACTGTACTCTACGCTTTCGAGGAGTATCCTTTGTAATTCACATTCGGATATTTTCTGATGAAAGCAAAATCTATCATAATTTCCCCAACCAGCTTTCCCATAGCAGGTTGGGGATTTTCATTTTTCAGAACTTCATATATATTTGCAAATGCGATACCACCGCCCTAACTACCTATTTTTATATAGTTAGGGCGGTGCTATCGCTAAAATTCGAGATCATTTACCGCATAGAGCGGTACATTCGTAACCCAATCTTCCTGCTGATAATCATTCATGGAGATGCGATAGGCCTTCTTTGACCGGTTGTCTGCAACGAACTGGCGCAGGCTCTTTGCCTTGACATTCGTCTCGGCTTTCACCTCCAGCGGAACAATCTCATCCTCCTCATCCTGGAGCAGGAAATCAATCTCCTGAGTACTGTTGGTCTTGGCATAATAATAGGGTTCATACCTGAGAATGAGCTGCTGCAAAACATACTGTTCCGTCAACGCACCTTTAAACTCGGTAAAAATACTGTTGCCAGCCACAATTGTCGTTGCCTTGAGATTAGACATCGCACCTAAAAGCCCGACATCCAGGACGAAGATCTTGAAGGCCGCCCGGTCTTCATAACTGGCAAGCGGCAGTCGGGGAGCCTTTACATTATATACCTTATATATCAGTCCGGCATCCAGCAGCCACTGCAAGGCCAACTCATACTCCCGGGCTCTTGCCCCCTCGCGCACCACTCCATAGATAAACTTCCTGTTTTCCTTACTCAACTGGGCTGGCAAGGATTTCCACAAATCAGTAATACGGGGAATAATCTCCGATGGAGCATGCTTCGACATATCTCTCTGATAACTGCTCAGAATATCCTTCTGTATGGCTCTCACCTCTTTCCAATCACGATTCTGGCAAAAACTCAATACAGCTTCAGGCATGCCTCCCACATAGTAATAATACTTCAAGAGTTCCTGAAACTTGGGGGCAAACATCGATATCATATTCCAATCCTTCGTTAGTAGCAGCTGCGCCAGATTCTTCTCCCCCATAGCCATCACGAACTCGATAAAGTTCATTGGATAGAGAGAGAGAAATTCCACCTTACCCACAGGAAAAGATTCCCCCTGATGCAGTTCGATACCCAGCAGAGAGCCAGCCGCGATGACATGATAGCCTGGCGCATTCTCTGCAAAATATTTGAGAGAAGTAACGGCATGAGGGGCAGCCTGAATCTCATCCAGGAATATCAGCGTTTCGCCCTCTGTGCAGGTTACATCCGTTGCAGCCCCAATAGCTGTAAGAATTCTATGGATATTGAAGTCCTGTTCAAAGAGATTCTGCAGAATCTTCATCTCTTCAAAGTTCACATACGCCAGCTGCTTGTAATTCTGGCGGGCAAACTCCTTCACCAGCCAAGTCTTTCCCACCTGTCTGGCACCCTCAACAATAAGAGGTTTACGATATTGTTTATTCTTCCATTTCAGAAGTTCATTGATAGCTAATCTTTCCATAATCCGTATCTTTAAATCACATTTTATGAGGGAATAATCACTCTTCCGCCCACATTTTATGGGGGAATAACACTACAAATATACACATTTTATGAGGGAATCCTGCAACTTTCCCACACATTTTATAAAAGAGCACCCACTTTTTAACTGATTTTAAAGAAAGCCTCCCCTATCTCATAGAGGCTGTATCAGTCATGAAAAACGACATTAAAATGCATCTTTCCTCCTACCCTGCATCACAGGGTTGATTCATGTTCTAAATAACGAAGGTGAACCAGCGGAAAATCGAACTGTAATCGTAATCAGTATCCCTTGCATTCCTCCCAGCCCATTATACACATACTTTAGACTCTACTCATCACCTATATATAAAAGGTGTAACCTATTTTTTTTATAGTTAGGGCGGAGTTATCGCAACTTATTCCATTCTTCACCCCTTGCACCATAGAGGAAAGACACCTTTACGCAACGGGCTACATGGAAGGAAAAAAACAGCTGAGGAGGTGCGGACGACAGTACTTTTTATGCACATAAAAGCATAAAAAAACTTTCATCATGCTCTTTTCTGCTGCAAATTCTGTATTTTTGCAGCCAGAACAAGTTTATTACAGACATGCAGACAAGCAAATATCTATTGGCCAACGAACGAGATAAAGAATGGGGACTCACCGTGAGCACCATAGGGTACGAGATGATCGAGCCGGGAGAATCCTATCCCACAAAAGGACATGCCGACGGCTATTACTTCGACCTGAAGAAGGGACGCGAGCTCGACGAATACCAGTTGCTCTACCAACCCGAGGGAGAAGGCGTGTTCCAGTCGGCACATATCGCAGAGACACTTATCAAGGCCGGTGACATATTCCTGCTCTTTCCTGGCGAATGGCACACTTACCACCCCTGTCCTGAGAAGGGATGGCACAGCTATTGGATAGGCTTCAAAGGCAAGAACATCGACGACAGAGTGAAGGCAGGATTCCTTTCACCCGAGAAACCTATTTACCATGTTGGGTTCAGCAACGACATACTAAGCCTCTACAAGGAGGCTTACCGCATAGCACAAGAGGAGGCCGCCTACTCGCAGCAAACATTGGCAGGAATCGTCAACCACCTCATCGGCATGATGTACTCTCTGGAACGCAACATCATCCTGAACAAGAACACAGCCCATGTGGATATGATCAACAAGGCCCGACTGCGCATACGCGAATCCTTGGAGAGCGACCTCACCATACAGAAGATAGCCGAAGACCTGGGGGTAAGCTACTCATCGTTCCGAAAACTCTTCAAGGAGTTTACAGGCATCGCTCCTGCCATGTATCAGCAAGATCTCCGACTGCAAAGAGCTAAGGAACTGCTCTCCACCACCGACGAGAGTATCAAGGAGATAGCCTACAGACTCAACTTCGAGTCGCCCGACTATTTCTCATCGAAGTTTAAGAACCAGACCGGTCTCAAGCCCTCTGAGTTCCGCAATAAAATGAGATAACAGCACCTGCGAACCCCGGAAGAGCATTCTTCGCAAAAAAAGAAGCAAGGAGAAAACAAAGAGCTGAAGAAAGGAGAAAACATGGAAAAGGCAACCTGTCACTACGACAAGTTGCCTTTTTTATTTCATCGACTCAAAAGAGTCAGCTTACACTGCATAGAGGAAAGTGCGGATAAACCAGTAGCTTACGATACCAGCCAAATAGCCCACGAAGGCAATCCAGGAAATGTGCTTCATGTACCAGCCGAAGGTGATCTTCTCCAAGCCCATGACAACCACACCAGCAGCACTACCGATAATCAGCATAGAACCACCGACACCAGCACAGTAAGCCAACAACTGCCAGAAAATTCCGTCAACAGCCATATCGCCTACAGCAGCCACAGGATACATACCCATACAGCCTGCTACCAAAGGCACATTGTCCACAATACTTGAAAGCACACCGATGATACCTGTTACGAGGTAGTGATTGCCGTCGAAGGCAACATTCAGTCCCTGACCTAAAGCTGTCAGTACGCCAATTTCTGCCAGACAAGACACAGCCATCAAGATACCGAGGAAGAAGAGAATGGTGCTCATATCCACACGAGAGAGCAACTTGGTTACTCGCTTCTGTGTGCCCTCAGCATCCTGTCCGCGATGCAAACTGCGATAGAACACCTCGGTAGCAGTCCACAGCACACCCAATACCAAGAGGATGCCTACGAATGGAGGCAGGTGGGTAATGCTCTTGAAGATAGGAACGAAGATCAAACCGCCAACACCCAACCAGAACACAGCCTTGCGCTGACCTTCTGTGAAGTCGCTTACAGAAGCATTCTGCTGGGCAGAAACCTCAGGCATCACGAGTTCGCCCTTCAACATGGTCTGAAGAATCAAGGCAGGAAGAACCATGGAAACCACAGATGGGATGAAGATCTCGGCGATCACACCAGCTGCGGTTATCAGTCCCTTGTTCCAAAGCATGATGGTGGTAACGTCGCCGATGGGCGAGAAAGCGCCACCCGAGTTGGCTGCAATGATGACAAGCGAGGCATATATCATACGGTCCTTGTGGTCGGTAACGAGCTTGCGCAGAATCATAATCATCACGATACTGGTAGTCAGGTTGTCGAGGATGGCAGAAAGGAAGAAGGTAAGGAAGGCTATGCGCCACAGCAGGGCACGCTTCGACTTTGTCTTCATCACCTTGCGAACCCAGTTGAATCCGCCATTCTGGTCTACTATCTCTACGATTGTCATGGCTCCCATCAGGAAGAAGAGAGTTGTGGCAGTATCGCCCAGGTGTTCCTGGATAATACCCGTCACCTTTTCTACCATTCCTGCAGCACCACCTGTATAGTCAGGGTGCATCATCTGCAGATACTGCATAGGGTCAACCATGTAGAGTGTCCAGCACCCCACGAGCATGAGCAAGGCTATCGCAGCCTTGTTTACCTTCGTCAGGCTTTCTGTGGCTATGAGAGCATAGCCAAGCACAAAGACGACGATAATCGAAATTGTTAATGTTGTCATTTTTAATTGTTTGTGTTAGATATTTTTTTATATTTGTTTGTTTTGGTTCGTATTTTTACCAAACGCGTGCAAAGTTACGAAAAGAAACGCAATATCTGTCCTTTTCCTTATTATATTTATATGAAATCGTTTACTTACTTTTATTTTTGTTCGAAACAGCAGGTGTTTTCTTCTATCTGTTACTGTTTCACGTAGCCTTCCTGACGACAGAAAAATCACCGGGTCAAAAAATAAGGATGAAAAATCAAATAATCGTGGTCGGCAGCTACTTTTAGTACTATCTTTGCAACCGTAAACAACATAGGAAATCTAACGACCTAATCGAATGGACAACAAAAAATACTATTTTGCGGTAGACCTCGGTGCTACCAGCGGACGAACCATCATCGGTTCTTTGTCGGAAGGTAAGTTCTGTCTCGAAGAACTGACACGCTTCGACAACAACCTGATACAGACAGGCGGACACTTCTACTGGGACATCTATGCCCTGTATCAGGAAATCATCAAAGGTCTGAAACTGGCGGCGCAACGCGGCATCAACATACAGAGCATCGGTATCGACACCTGGGGATGCGACTTCGTTTACGTGGCCAAGGACGGAGCCATACTGCGCAATCCGCTGGCTTACCGCGACCCACACACCGTGGGCATGATGGAGAAATACTTCGACGAGAAGATAAGCAAGGAAAAGGTTTACGAGAAGACGGGCATACAGTTTATGAACTTCAACTCGCTTTTCCAGCTGTATGCCATGCGCAAGGCTGGCAACGTGGCGCTCGAGAATGCCGACAAGATACTCTTCATCCCCGACGCACTGAGCTATATGCTTACAGGCAATGCCATCTGTGAATACACCGTGGCTTCCACCTCGCAGATCCTCAACCCTATGACAGGCGACCTCGACAACGATCTCGTAGAAAGCCTTGGACTGAAGAGAGAGCAGTTTGGAAAGATGACCCATCCTGCAACCATCATAGGCACCCTGACAGAAGAGGTTCAGCAGATGACCGGTCTGAAGGATGTGCCCGTTATTGCCGTGGCAGGACATGACACAGCCAGTGCAGTAGCTGCCGTGCCTGCCAAGAACGAGGAGTTTGCCTACCTGAGCTCTGGCACATGGAGCCTGATGGGCATTGAGACCAAGAACGCCATCATCAACGAGAAGAGCTACGAACTCAACTTCACCAACGAGGGAGGAATAGAGGGTACGACCCGATTCCTCAAGAATATCTGCGGCATGTGGATTTACGAGCGTTGCCGCAAGGAATGGAAAGACGAGGCTGCAGCCCATCAGAAAGACATGACAGCCTTGGGACATGGCGAACTGATAGCAGAAGCGATGAAGCAACCAGCCTTCCAGAGCATCATCAACCCCGACGATGCCTGCTTCGCCAATCCTTCGAGCATGACAGAGGCCATCCAGCAATATTGCGAAAAGACCGGACAGCATGTGCCACAATCGAATGGCGAGTTCTGCCGTTGTATCTTCGAGAGTCTGGCTCTCCGTTATCGTCAGGTATTTGGCTGGCTGAAGGAGTTTGCCGACATCGACCTCAATGTTCTTCATATAATAGGTGGAGGCTCGCTCAACAAACATCTCAACCAGTTCACCGCCAACAGTTGTGGTGTCAGCATATTGGCAGGTCCTCAGGAAGGAACAGCCATAGGCAACATCATGTTGCAGGCAAAGGCATCGGGCGATGTGAAGGATATATGGGAAATGCGACAGATCATCGCCAACTCTATCGAGTTGCAGCAATTTGAGCCTCAGGACAAGGAGGCATGGGATGCGGCATACGAGAAGTTTTTAAAGGTAAAAGGGTAAAAAGGTAAAAAAGTAAAAAGGTAAAAACTTCTGAACTTGCTAAAATTCAAAAAATAATAACAACAATAATAAAAAACTTAAAAACAATGAAAGCAGATTTGATTTTAAAGAATTACGAGATTGCCAAGGAGCGCTATGCGGCTCTTGGTGTGGATACAGACAAGGCTATTGCCACATTAGAGAAGACTCCTATCTCCCTGCACTGCTGGCAGGCTGATGATGTGGTAGGTTTTGAACGTGGCGAAGCTGCATCGGGTGGCATACAGAGTACAGGCAACTATCCCGGCAAGGCTCGCAATATCGACGAGCTGCGTCAGGACATCGAGAAGGTGAACTCTCTTCTGGCTGGTACCTTCCGTCTTAACCTGCATGAGATTTACGGTGAGTTCGGTGGCAAGCAGATTGACCGCAACGAGGTAACCGTCGACCAGTTCACAGGCTGGATGCAGTGGGCTAAGGAGCAGAACATGAAGCTCGACTTCAACTCTACTTCTTTCTCTCACCCTAAGAGTGGAAGTCTCTCTTTGTCAAATCCCGATCCTGCTATCCGCGAGTTCTGGATAGAGCACACCAAGCGTTGCCGCCGCATTGCCGATGCTATGGGTAAGTTCCAGAACGATCCATGTATCATGAACATCTGGGTACACGATGGCAGCAAGGACATCACCGTAGAGAAAGGCCGCTATCGTGAGATTCTGAAGAACTCGCTCGATGAAATCCTGGCAGAGGAGTTGCCAAACATGAAGTCTTGTCTCGAGGCTAAACTCTTCGGTATCGGACTGGAGGCTTACACCGTAGGTTCTCACGACTTCTACGCAGGCTATTGCGCCAAGAACAATGTGATGTACACCCTCGACACAGGCCACTATGAGCCTACAGAGAATGTTTCGGATGCAGTTTCCGCACTCCTTCTCTTCGTGCCCGAACTGATGCTCCACGTATCTCGTCCTATGCACTGGGATTCTGACCATGTGACTCTCTTCGACGACAACACCCGCAACCTCTTCTCAGAGTTGGTTCGTGCCAATGCACTCGACCGTGCACACATCGGTCTCGACTATTTCGATGGTTCCATCAATCGTATCGGAGCTTATATCATCGGCGTACGTGCTGCCCAGAAGTCTTTGCTGCAGGCATTCCTTGAGCCTCTCGATACTCTCCGCAAGTATGAGGACGAGGGCAAGCTCTTCCAGCGCTTGGCTCTCTTGGAGGAAGAGAAGACTTTGCCTTTCGGTGCTGTATACGACTACTTCAACCTGAAGAACAATATCCCTGTAGGCGAGGAATACATTGCCGACATCGAGAAATACGAGGCAGAAGTTCTCGCTAACCGCAAGTAAGTGAAGAGTGAAGAAATCGCTCTTCACTCTTCACCTTAATTTTATAACAATATGGAAATATTAATAGGACTTTTAATCATAGCAGTGGGCGCCTTCTGCCAGTCGAGCTGCTATGTTCCAATCAATAAGATAAAGGACTGGAGCTGGGAATCCTACTGGATTGTACAGGGCGTCTTTGCGTGGCTTATCCTTCCTTTCATAGGCGCCATGCTCGCCGTTCCAAGCGGCCATTCGTTCTTCGAGCTCTTCGACGGCTATGGCTTCGAGGTGATGATGACCATGCTCTTCGGTATGCTCTGGGGAGTGGGAGGTCTTACCTTTGGACTCTCCATGCGCTACTTGGGAGTGGCATTAGGACAGAGCATTGCCTTAGGTACATGTGCTGGCTTGGGCACCATCATGGGTCCCGTGTTGCTCAACATCTTCTTCCCCGAAATGGATGCCTTGTCTTCGCTCACCTTCAGCGTAATCCTCGGAGTGGTGGTCACCTTGCTGGGTATCGCCATCATCGGTGTGGCTGGAAGCATGAAGGCCTCATCGCTCTCAGAAGAAGAGAAGAAGGCTGCAGTCAAGGATTTCAACTTTCCCAAGGGTTTGACTATCGCACTGCTGGCAGGTTTCATGAGCGGATGCTTCAACGTAGGTCTGGCCTTTGGAAGCGACATACACTTCGGAACATTCACTCCCGATATGTACAAGACGCTTCCCGCTACCTTCCTGGTAACAGTGGGTGGATTCATCACCAATGCCATCTATTGCTTTTATCAGAACTCCAAGAACCACACTTGGGGTGATTATCTGAAGCGCGAGGTATGGAACAACAACATCTTGTTCTGTGCTTTGGCAGGTGCCTTGTGGTACAGTCAGTTCTTCGGACTGTCATTGGGCAAGGGCTTCCTCAACGAGTCGCCTACCCTCATGACACTCTCCTTCTGCATCCTCATGGCGCTCAACGTGGTGTTCTCCAACGTATGGGGCATCATCCTGAAGGAATGGAAGGGTTGTTCACCCAAAACCATTGCCGTGCTCATCCTCGGCATCGTGGTGCTCATCATCTCGAGCTTCCTGCCACAATGGGTATAAGAAGAATACTACCGACATTTCACTTTTATTGATGATTTAGATTAGATAGGGGCACTCCTTGTGAGTGCTCTTTTTTTGTAACATCTTTGTCTCAACTTCGTCAATACCTTTCAATCTCATCGCAACCACCCTGTAACAATACCATCGTATCTTTGCATCCGAAAAGAAGAGGGTTATCATAACCCAATTCCCGACAAAGAGAGAGGAAACTGAAACAAGCAGTCCTCTCAGACAAAAGAAGATGTAACAAGAAAAAAGAAAAAGGTATGAAACTAAAAAGGGGAATCATTGCTTTGGGATTGCTTTCGGCTGTAAGCTTGCAGTCGTGGGCGCAACAACTCAAGGGAGTCGTTATCGACAAAAACTCGAAAGAGACACTCATCGGAGCCGTTATCAGCATCGAAGGAACCGATGTGAAAGCAGTAACCGACGTGAACGGAAACTTTTCGTTCGAAGGATTGAAAGATGGTACTTATACATTATATATTAAATATGTAGGGTATAAAACTCTAAAAATTGACGGGGTTCAGATGAAGGATGCAAACTTGACGATTGCTTTGCAGCCTGATGAACAGCAACTGAAAGGCGTTACCGTTACCGCAGTGGAAAGGCGTAATACGGATGCGGCAATGATACAGGTAGCCAAAAGCAGTTCCGTCATCGTGAGCAATGTTTCAGCACAAGAAATAAGTCGTACGCAAGACACCAATGCAGGTGAGGTGATACGCCGTGTGCCAGGTGTGAGCCTCATCGACGACAAGTTCGTCATGGTACGTGGACTGTCTCAGCGTTACAACAATGTTTGGGTCAACGGAGGAGCGGTGCCCAGTTCGGAGGCCGACTCAAGGGCATTCTCCTTCGACATCATCCCAAGTTCACAAATTGACAATCTTACTATCGTGAAAAGCCCAACCGCAGAATATCCTGCCGACTATTCGGGCGGTTTTATCATCGTCAACACCAAAGAGATTCCGGCAGAAAACAGTTTTTCTTTATCTGTAGGTGGAAACTGGAACACAGCTTCAGCCTTCCAGAACTTTGCTTACTCGAAAGGTTCGGCAACCGACTTCTTAGCTTTCGACAACGGGATACGGAGCATTCACGGAGGTATCAATGCCTCCTTGGCTCCTCAGCTCGATGCCAACGGCAGCCCGATAGACAACTATGCCACATCCCTCTTGGGCAACCACCTGAACAACGACTGGATGGTAAAGAGCAAGAAGCCCCTGGGCGACCTGAAGTTGGCAGCCAGCCTGAACCACCGATGGATGTTGGGAGGCAGAACACTCGGCATGCTTGCCGCACTGAACTACACCAATGAATATCGCACCTACGAGAAGATGGAGAACAACCTCTTTGGTATCTACGATGCAGCTAACGACAAGCCCAACTACCTGCGTCATTCTGTCGACGACCAATATAATAATAATGTCAGACTCGGAGCCATGCTCAACTTCACCCTCCTCTCCAAGGACGGCAACCACAAGTACCAGTTCAAGAACATCTTCAACCAGTTGGCTACAAGCCGATATACCTGGCGTGACGGTGTGAGCGCACAGTCGAACCTGGAGCGAAGTGCTGAGTATTACTACCGCAGTCGAACTACATATAACGGTCAGCTTACCGGCAAGCACACCTTCACCAGCGATGCCCTTGACTGGAGTATCGGGTATGCGTATGCCAACCGTCATTTGCCTGACCGTCGTAGATATCTCATCGACGATGCTCTCGAATCGGGCGTATACGCCCTGAGCACCGGAAACGACATATCTCGCGAGTGGACACAACTCGACGAGCACATTCTCTCTCTTGGCATCAACGACAAGCACCACTTCAAGTTTGGCAACTTTGAGCCAGACTTGCAGATGGGTGCCTATGGAGAGTATCGAAGCCGCAAGTACCAGACTCGCGAATTTATCTACAACTGGAATGTTTCTGACAATAATATGCCATCCGACTTCCGCCACAGCGACATCCCTACCCTTCTTTCCAATGAAGAGAATATGGGCTACGACAAGCTGTACTTGCTTGAGCAGAAGCAGATGCGCAACAACTATCGCGGACACAACACATTAGGCGCAGGATACCTTACCTTGTCTCTCCCCTTTGGGCAGTTTGGCATCCACGCTGGTGTCCGCTTTGAACACAACGACATGGAGCTGATCTCCAATACCCGCGACTACGAGAAGAGCGAGACAAGCCGCCACTACAGAACCAGCGACTTCTTCCCTTCACTCAATACCACCTACAAGTTGAACGACCAGCATCAGATTCGTCTGTCGTATGGCCGCAGCATCAACCGACCTGAGTTCCGCGAGGTTTCATCATCAGTTTACTACGACTTCGACCTGGCAAGCAACGTGCAGGGAAATACAGAGTTGAAGAACTGCTATGTCGACAATCTCGACTTGCGCTACGAATGGTATCCATCAAGAGGCGAACTCATCTCACTGGCTGTCTTCTACAAGCACTTCGACTCGCCCATAGAATGGACCTACACCGTGGCTGGCGGTACCGACCTCATCTATTCATACAAGAATGCGAAGAGTGCCAACAACTACGGAATAGAGTTGGATATCCGCAAGAGTCTCGACTTCATCGGTCTTCGCAACTTCAGCTGGTCGTTCAATGGAGCCCTGATCAAGAGCAAGGTGCAGTTTGAGAAAGGAGCCAAAGAGGAGAACAGACCCATGCAGGGACAGTCGCCCTACCTCATCAACACCGGACTCTTCTATAAGAACGAGCCACTCAAGATGGACATTGCCCTGCTCTACAACCGCATAGGAAAACGAATCATCGGTGTGGGAAGAAGCGAAGGAAGCTCTGGCGACGACTCCAATGCACGAGTGCCCCACAGCTACGAGATGCCTCGCAACACCATCGACCTCTCGTTTGCCAAGAAGTTTGGCAGCCACCTGGAACTGAAACTCAACATCAGAGACCTGCTGGCAGAAAAGGTTTACTACAAGCAGTTTGCCGACGTGACCTACAGCGATGGACGAACCAAAGAGGTTGAGGAGATTACAAGATGCTACAAACCTGGCAGAAACATAGGTTTGCAGGCGATATATAAATTTTAGAAAGAAGTTTAGCAAAGGTAACAACTCAGCCCCCTATAGCCATAATGTAGTTACTTTAATACGATACAAATTGTTTTCAGTTCGTTATGATTTGTTCTGTCTCTATGATTAAATTTCCGTTCCATTGTTTGGAAATGTCTGTTCAAAGGCTTTGAACCGACATTCAAAGGCTCTGAACGTACATTCAAAGGCTTTGAACGGACATTCAAAGGCTTTGAACAGAGATTTTATAAGGCAAAGAAAACATTTATATAGTATAAGAGTAAGATTTCTGTGGTTAAAAAAGAAAATTTTAGATGTTTGTTAAATAAAAAATTTAAAACAAAAAACAATGATGAACAAGATGTATTTAATGGGATGCATAGGCATTCTCGCAGCATCTGCCATGTTGAGCAGTTGCAGCAGTGACGACGAGGGTAATGGAGGTAGCACTACCGAGTACAAGTGGACTACCAATGGCGGTCTTAAGGCTTGCGACCACATTCTCTTCGAAACTGACAACAAGGAGAACGCCAACGGAACACAAATCGGAAACGGCGACCAGGAATTCGTTTTCACAGGCAAGCAGACTTTGAAGAAAGGCACTTATCTCCTCAAGGGATGGGTATATATCGCAGATGGTGCTGAGCTCACCATCGAACCGGGAACGATCATCAAGGGCGACAAGCAGACCAAGGCTGCCCTCATCGCAGAGCGTGGCGGTAAACTGATCGCCAAAGGTACAGCCACAGAGCCTATCGTCTTCACATCTGAAGAAGCTGCAGGCAACCGAAAACCTGGCGACTGGGGTGGTGTCATCCTCTGCGGTAAGGCTAAGAACAACCAGACACAGCAACAGATAGAGGGTGGTCCTCGTACACAACATGGCGGCAACGACGATGCCGACAATTCTGGAGCATTAAGCTATGTCCGCATCGAGTTTGCAGGTTATCCTTTCCAGAAGGATAAGGAGATCAATGGTCTTACCTTAGGTTCTGTAGGTTCTGGTACACAGATCGACCACGTACAGGTGTCTTACTCTAATGATGATTCCTTCGAGTGGTTTGGTGGTACTGTGAATTGTAAGTATCTCGTAGCCTACAAGGGCTGGGATGACGACTTCGATACCGACAACGGTTTCTCTGGAAAGGTACAGTATGGTCTCTCTATCCGCGACAGTAAGATTGCCGACACCTCTCAGAGCAATGGTTTCGAGAGCGACAACTGCGCTGATGGTGCTACCGTGGAACCTCGTACCACAGCCACCTTCTCCAACATCACCTTCGTTGGTCCTAAGGTTTTGGATGATAAGTTTGAGAACACAACAAACTATATCAACGCTGGTGCATACAATCCAAACAATGGTTCAGCCCTCGGCAAGTTCCAGGCAGCCATGCAGATTCGCCGTTCTTCCAATCTCAACTGCATCAACTCTGTAGCCTTAGGCTGGCCTATCGGCTTGATTATCGACGGTGAGAAGGGTGAAACTGTTCAGAATGCCAAGGATAAGAAGTTCAAACTCCAGAATGTTTATTTCGCAGGTATGGACGCGATAGGAACCGATGCCAACAAGAAGTATGAGGATTACCTCTACGATGCTGTCAACAAGAAGGATATCGACAAGAATCAGCAGTCATACAGCCACACCATCTTCAGTTCAGAGCCAACCAACAAGTACTTCGCATCATGGACCTCACTGTTAAGTGCCGACGGTTACACTCCTATCGCTGGCAGCCCTCTGCTCAGTGCAGCATCATTCTCTGGCTGGACTGGCTTTGATGTAGTAAGCTTCATCGGTGCATTCGATGGCAGCAACAACTGGCTGAACGGCTGGACCAACTTCGACCCTCAGAACGCAAGATACTAACTAATCGATTCATTTTTGACTATAAGGAGTTCTATGTATCGGGCATGGCGCAAGCGATTTGCGCCATGGCTTTTTTGGAACTGTAACTCGAAGATGATTGTATTAACCATAGTGGCAACAAAGTTATGGATGTCCAACACAACAACTTAGTGACGGGAAAAAATAACTTGATACGATTTGAGTGAAATTAGTCGAATATTGCAGATACAGAATATAAAGGATAATTAGCAAGCCAATCCTGTTCTCTATAAGGTGACATGGATAGGCGCATACCTTTCAATCCCTGATTGCGCTCCACAAACACCCTCAGACTCTTAGCCTGTAAATTCTCCTCAGCCTTTACTTCTATCGGAATGATTCTTTCCTCATCCTGCACCAGGAAATCTATTTCACCACGTGAATTTTCTGCCGACCAATAATAGATAGACAAGGAAGATTTCTCCTTCAGCTGCTGCAGAACATACTGTTCTGTCAGCGCCCCCTTGAAATCAGAAAACAGCACATTTCCTTCCAGCAAGCTTTGGGCAGGAATATTGCTCATGGCTCCCATCAGTCCCACATCAGACAGGAATAACTTGAAAGCAGAGAAATCCTCGTATGCAGCCAATGGCAACAGGGCTTTCTTACAGCGGTTTACCTTATAGATCAGCCCTGCATCTTTCAGCCATTCGATGGCGAGCTCAAAATCCTTTGCTCTGGCTCCTTCCTTCACGGCACCATAGATGAATTTCTTGTTTTCCTTAGCGAGTTGGGATGGAATGGATTTCCATACCATTCGGATACGTGGAACTTCTATAGCCGGGGCATGTTTGGAAAAATCACGCTCATACGCTTCAAGGATTCCTTTTTGAATGCTTCTGACTTTAGACAGATTCCCCTCACTGGCAAAAGACTGGACAACAGCCGGCATTCCCCCTACCAGATAATACTGACGCAGGCATTCCTCAAATTTATTCCGGAACATAGTTATCATATTCCAATCCTTTTTCATGAGCAGTTCCACCATCCTGCCTTCACCGATTGCATCCAGGAATTCAAAGAATGTAAGGGGATATAAATGCATGAAATCTACCTTACCTACAGGAAAAGAGTCATTCTGATGCATCGCTATTCCGAGCAATGAACCTGCAGCCACCACATGATATTGAGGTGCTTTTTCTGCAAAATACTTTAATGCGGTGATACCCCTGGGCGCTTCTTGTATCTCATCAAGAATGATAAGCGTATCTTCGTCTATAGAAACACCTGTACTCCATTGTATGCTATTAATAATGCGGGGGATATCAAAGTCATGAGCAAAAACTTCCCGGAGCATTTCATTGTCTTCGAAGTTTATATACGCACTACGGGTATAGGCCTCTTTGGCAAATTCCTGCATCAGCCAGGTTTTGCCAACCTGGCGGGCTCCAAGCATGATCAACGGCTTTCGGTCGTTGCTTGCTTTCCATTGATATAGGTATTTGATGGCATTTCGCTTCATAACTATCTGATTATTTGATATTTCTGAATGCAAAAATACATTTTTAATTTCAAATAGCACAAAAAGTCGTCCTTAAAAATGTATAAAACTACAAAAAGTCGTCCTTAAAAGTGTGGAAAATCGCAAAAAGTCGTCCTTAAAAATGTATTTACTATACAAAAAGAGGTTACAATGCAAAGTCTATTTGAATAAAATCGAAAACAGCACTGCCATCGCTCAGAAAAAAACGGTTCCTTACATTTTATATCAGCTCTGGATAGAATGATGCAAGGTATAAACGCGGAGCCGCTTACCTCTTTCGAATGATGGCAGATGAAGGGTGATGAAGGGTGGAATTGTACCATTCGCCCTCTGGAACCCCGATAAACACTGGGGATTCAGAGGGATAGATGAAGGGTGAAGGGTTTTATGCTATTTCAATTTTTAAAAAGAAACTATGCAGCCAACAGGAGTCTTACTACTGTGCATCATGTATTTCTTTGTCGTACTTTAATCATACAATTTGCACGACATACTTTACAAATTGGATTTATTATATTTTATTTATGTTAAAAAGGTATCACTGAATATGCTTTTTTGACATTTTTAACGAATTTCAAACACATTTGTTCCAAGATATATCATAATTTTGCACCCCGAAAACAGAATTAATCATAAAATTCAGGAATTCAAAATATTCATTGAATGTAAACAGCAGACCTCCTATAAGAGGCAAAAGTGTTTAAGATAATAGCATAAGTATATTTGTTATCTATAAAAAAGAAACTACACGAATGATGAGAAATAAAGAAAGCGCTTTTAAGAAAGCGCTTCAAGAAATTGGGGGGGCAAAAAATGCTCTTTTAATCTCTGTTAAAAACTTTTTTTTAGCAGAAACTGTAATATCGTGCTTAAAACTTTTTGTATTCAATAATATACTTCTTCCGTATGGCAGAAGAAGAATAGTTATGCCCCTATATCCACAATGGGGTATAGATAATTGTGCCCAGTCGAGAAAAAAAATAATTTAACTAATAATATCTTTTTTATATGAAAATCAAAAGAATCAAAGCAACTATGCTGATGGTTGCTCTCTTTCTGCTGATACCACTGAGTGTGGCTGCACAAGAGAGCTACGCAACATCATCTACTGCCAACACCTACTACGACAAAGGTGGAAAAGCAGAAGAAACGCGCCAACCTCTCAAGCGAATGGCGCTTGTTGGTCACAACTGTATGATCAATCGGCTGGCAGATGGTATTAAAGTCATTTCTGGCTCAAAGAACCTTTCCAACTTATGTGACGAGGATCTTGACAACTACTACACTCTTCCTGGTGTGGCAGACGTTAAGCTGATTAAAGGTCTGCCGATTGTTGGAGTGAAGGACATGAAGCACTATTTCGACAAAGGCACAAAGGCTGGTTTCAAAATTTCCGGCGGAAGTAATGTTTTGAACCTTAAGCTGTTAACAGACAGATACAAAATTTGGTTCTATAAAGACGGGGAAAAAGTTGGAGAATCAAAAATAAAACAGCCAGGTTATACTGTACTGAGTTTGTCTATAGGTAGTATAGCCAATAATATTGTAGATATTATTTCTGAAGAGGCACCAACATCAGATTATGACGAGATTGTACTCGTCGGAGCAGACGGTATCGATGTAAACGCTATCGAAAATCTGAAGATATATTATGCCTTTGTTGGAGAGGGTGATTATCCCTTAACAAACAACAGAATAAAAGAATACGATTCGAATATCGTTTTAACCCCAACAAAGCCCACAATTAATAGTGATAAGCTTACAGATGAGGATTTAAATAATGGTGTTTCAAGTTTATCTGCCCAAGTAACAGCCAGTAAGACAGGTTATTCTGGAGAAATCTTTCCAACTGGCACAGAAGCCGGATTTGTATTTAAAAGTGCTGATTTGTTGAAAATAGGTGTGAGCACACATATCCAGCTTCTTGACTCAAAAGGTAATGAGGTTGAAGAAAAGACATTAAGTACTGATATTTTGAAACTTTCCCTTGGTGGCGAACAACAGAGAGTTTCATTCAAAGCAACGAAGCCTTTCTCTGGTATCAAATTGTATGTCACAGGATTAAACTTAGGTTGGATTACTATCAATTACGCCTTCATTGTTCCCAAGACAGAAACTGCAGGACACCAATGCGAGATGAGTCCTGTAGCCAGTCTCGACCTCTGCAACTGCGATTCACACTATGAGCTAAGATGGGATAAGCAGAACTTTCCTCATGCAGAATGGGAAGCTGCAGAACCTTTACCTCAGGGTGTAAAGTTCGACAAAAACACCAACACCCTCGATTTCAGTGAAACTGACAGCTACAAAAATGATACTGGCGAAGGGGTGACAGTAAAAATGAAATTGACGAACCTGGATGATGGTTGTACCCAGACCATTACTATCAAGTATGGTGGCTCTACCAAGCAGAAGCCAGACGAGAAGAAGGAAACTGTGCTCTACAATACTGACCCCAAAAATCCAGTATATGAACTGGGTGGAGGCACAAACGCAGGCATCAATCTCCTGTCTTTCGTAAAAAACTCTTCCAACATCATCTCATCAATGCTGAGTAGCTACGCCACCTATTTCGGAGGTGTGTCACTCGGAGATTCTTACCTTTGCAGCATCAAGAAAATAAAGGGCAAGATTTCTGACGAAACAACAGCTCGCCAGGGTACAGAACACCAGGTGGGTTTTGTGGTAACAGCCAAGGAAAGTGCGCTGAATGCTGACGTACTCAAGATGTTCAACGTCAGACTGTACAACGAAGGCAAAGAGGTAACGGGGGGCGTCTCTACATCTGCCATCTCTGCCAATCTGATCGGCAGTCAGGATATGCACAAACTGAGATATTCCATCAAGGTTCCTGCAAGTACTGTCTTCGATGAAATTCGTCTCTACTCTTCTGGCCTTCTGAGCGCAAACCTCAGCGTGATAAACATCTACTATGCTTATACTGCAGATGCAGATGTTGTTCTCGACGACCCATTGGCTGGAGCAGAAATCGTATCTTTCAAAAATAATAATGCCACCATTAACGCCGACAGGACACAGTCCGCTGGAGTGGCAAATGCAGGAAACGGATTGCAGAACATCACCAACTGCATCGACGGCTCGTTAGAAACCAAGACCACTTTCCCTGAAGGAGTAAAAGCGGTATCTGGCTCGGAACTTGCCGTAAAGTTGGGCATTACCGCTTCACGCAACAAACAGCTCGTAGTGGTAGTCAACAAGGAAGCCGTAGGCTTAGGACTCGACGTGGGTAGCGCCATCGTAGTAAATACCTACAAGACAGGAAAGACCGATCCCGTAGAGACCTTCAGCGACTGGAGCGTGCTCAGAGCCAATGTCATCACCCTGGGCGACAAGGGCTACATCTTTATCAATCCCAAGGAAGACTACGACGAGGTGGCAATAACAGAAGGCGATGGCGTAAGTGCTCTCAACGGACTGGCTGTCTACGGACTCTTGTTTCGCAATGATAAGGACGGCGACGGAACTCCCGATGCAGACGAGCCTGTAGAAGACTGCAAGCAGGATTTGGTTTTCCAGGAGACCAAACATCTCAGCGAGAAGAACCAAAAGAAATACAAGGACAATCTGACCATGTTTTTCCAGCGCACATTCGTGCCTAATCATTGGAACTCGCTCACCCTACCTGTCAACCTGACCAAGGAGCAGTTTACCAATGCATTTGGTGAGAAAGCCCAACTTGCCCAAGCCAACAAGGTCTACGAATCGGCAGGCAAGCTCATCATAGGTTTCAGCTTGGTGGAAGAAAACAAGGATGATGCACAAAGCGTATACTTGGCTGCCAATACACCTTATATTATATATATAGACGAAGCTTCTGTCAAGGACCATCAGAATCAAAACTACGAAACCCTCGATGCAGGAGCTATCAATGGTGAAATATATGTAGTAGACAAGGGGCTGGCAGGTGGTGTCAACTTCACTTACGAGGAAGATAAAGCCACTCAGCCAGTAAGCAAAAACTTCACGATAGATGCAGGTGTCGCCAACAACTGGGGCATGAGCGATTTAGTATTCTACGGCAGTTACGATCCTGAGCAGGCTCTGGTATCAGGAAGCTACATCTGGAACAAAGGCAAGATGTATCATCTCAACAAGAGCCACAAGATGAAAGGCTATCGCGGCTGGCTCACACCAACCTGGACCACATCCGATAATGCTGAAGCCAACGCTAAGTTCATCACTTTCGGTTTTGGCAATGGCGACATTTCAGGCATTGACTTGCCTTCAGCCGATTCCTACACTCACGATACCAAGGTTTACAACCTCAATGGTCAGAGAGTAGACAGCATGCTGGGCGTACAGCCAGGCATCTACATCGTAAACGGAAAGAAAATAGTAATAAAATAGTTCAACAGCAATCATTATGGAGAAGAAAGAATATATAGCACCAGCCATCACAATTGTAGGTTGTGATATGCGAAACTGTCTTCTGTCTGGTTCCACCGATACAAAATGGGATCCTGATTCTGATGGCAATTTGCCCTCCTTAGACATCTACGACGAAAAGGATGGCGACCTGGATGAAGAAATAACCGGTTAAATGAAACGTGATGCAAAAAAGCCATGGCAACGAATTGCTGCCATGGCTTTTTCTTAATCCATAGTTAATCTAATCATGTCCTGACATCTTGGCTTTGCCTCTGGCGATTCATCTGGATAACCTAAGGCGATGCAAACCACGCATGAAGCATTCACGAAAATGTTATAGCCCCCCTTGCGCTCTGCTATCTTAGGATTATCCTTTACACATGATTAAACTTATATTTCAAGCACCCTCTTACTGCAAGAGGAAAATAATAAACTTTGCAAAGGCAGTAATATCCCTGCAGATACTTGCTTCTTCCAACGCAGCGCTATTAGCATTTATCCACGTATGGTTATTAGTAAATAGCGCCGCAGAGTTATTAGTATTTACCACGTAAAGATAGCAATAAATTCTGATATTCAAGATGATACGTTATATTTTTAAAAGAGTTTTTATTGGTCTTGACATTCTGCTTTTCTCTAAAAGGAAAAGCATAAAACGTCAAAATACAACCTATTAATTTGGTGACGCGGCGTTTTCTTCGTATCTTTGCCGCAAAATATGCGGCGTTTTTGGATAAATAATGCCGCAAGAGTATAAAAACTTCTTTATTAAGATTATTGCATGAAAAAACGACATAACAGAAAAAAACGCATGGCACAATATGCCATGTATGCATACTGTTTTTTTGCGATTCTTTCACTCGTAAACACGGTTTGTAGAAGTCTTGGTGTTGCTGTCAACATTCCATCCATCTTACTCACCATCAAACAATGGGTATTAATGCTTGCCCCCATAGCATTATGGGGAATATTCCGATTAATACAACCAAGAAACGAAAAGTTGCTGAAACGTTGCTGCGAGGTGATGGTATTTTACTATGTGTTTTCATTCGTCCTGTCAATATGTTTTAAGTTCAACCTAATACCCATGACACAAAATGGCTTGATAACCAGGACTGCAACTATCCTCACTTGGACAGAAAGCAGCATCGGCTTGCTCTCTGTCATCGCATCACTGATTGCCGGTTGCCATTTAGGAAGAAACCATAAAGGAAGCATGCACCAACTGGGCACAGCACTTATCCTGGTTTTCATCGTATGGCTGATATGTGTAAACATCCTCCCAACCACTATGTTTTATCTATTGGGAATCAGTCATCCTACAGCCTTCACCTGTGTCAATATGTTCTCTGCTTTTTCCAACACACTCGTTTATATATACGCATACTATAGAATGTATCGCACTATAAACAACTGATTACGATTTAAGAAGTAGGGTTTATTCAGCCTTCTATTAAGCCACAGGTTGGTCATCTATTATGACCCCAAAAAGGAATAAGAAGTGAAAAGAATAGCAAAAATCTATAAAATATCTGTTTCTTTTGGTAGAGTCTTTAAATAGCCGTATCTTTGCACCATAAAAACAGCAACAAGATGGCAAAGATATTGATTATAGAAGACGATTTGGCATTTGGAACCATGATTCAGACATGGCTCAGAAAGAAAGGTTTCGAAGTAGAGAAAGCCACATCGGTTGGTGCTGCCTTGAGGTTGTTGCAGGAAGACAGCCAGCGCGATCTGATTCTCTCTGACCTCAGACTTCCCGACCACGACGGACTCACCACACTGAGATGGCTCCACAAGCAGGGCCTTCACATTCCCTTTATCGTCATGACAAGCTATGCAGAGGTGCAGAACGCTGTGCTCGCCATGAAATCAGGAGCCAACGACTATGTGGCTAAACCGTTTCATCCCGACATACTGTTAGAGAAAATCAATGAGGCTATCAAGCAAGCCTCATCGGCACCTGTTCCGGCAAACTCTCCTGCCACACCGACTCAACAAGAAACCCCTCAGCAAACTACCACACAGCCCGACGAAGACGAGGCGCCCAAATACATAGAAGGCAAGAGTGAAGCCTCGCAACAGCTATATAAATATGTGTCACTCGTAGCACCTACCCCTATGTCGGTACTGATACTCGGAGCAAGCGGCACAGGCAAGGAATATGTGGCGCATCGCATACACGAATTGAGCAGCCGTGCCGACAAGCCCTTCTTCGCCATAGACTGTGGAGCCATACCAAGAGATGTAGCGGCATCCGAATTCTTCGGTCATGTGAAAGGCGCCTTTACTGGAGCCGAACAAGACAAGAAGGGAGCTTTCGAAGTAGCCAACGGAGGAACACTCTTCCTCGACGAGATGGGAAACCTGAGCTATGATGTGCAGGTGCAACTGCTTCGTGCTCTGCAGGAGAGAAAGATAAGGCCCGTGGGAGGAACTAAGGAAATCGACATCGATATCCGACTGGTGTGCGCCACCAACGAAAACCTGGCACAGAGAGTGGCTGAGGGACAGTTCCGCGAAGACCTCTTCCACCGCATCAACGAGTTCACCATCTATATGCCCGAACTGAAAGACCGCGGCACAGACCTCTTCCTCTTCGCCAACCTCTTCGTCAAGCATGCCAACAAGGAGTTGGGACGGCACGTGCTCGGGTTCGACGACAAGGCTTCAGAGATGATTGCCTCGTACAGCTGGCCCGGCAACCTGCGCGAACTCAACAACGTGATGAAGCGTGCCACCCTGCTGACCAAGGGAAACTATATCGGCAGGACTGAACTCCAGCAGAGCATGAGTCATCTGCAACAACCCACAGAGACCTTGACTTTGCGGGATGAGCAAACCGAGTTGCAACGCATAGAGGCTGCCCTGAAAACCGCCAATGGCAACAAGAGCAAGGCTGCCCAACTGTTGGGAGTGGACAGAAAAACCCTCTACAACAAAATCAAGAAATATAATCTGTAGACCTCTGCAACTTCCTATAACACATAGCAAGGACGGACTGTAAACCCAATGGGGTTCATAGTCCGTCCTTGCTGTATGATAGTTTTTCTATCATGTCCCGACATCCTGTGCCATACCCATTCCACAACAGACTTCCACAACTTTTTGGGGAAATATTCCACACTCTTTCCACACTTTCCACACTTCCCCACTTTTTGGCACAACCATTCCACCATCTGATTATCAAACACTTAGCAAACTTTCTTCATTTTTGGCACGCTGATTGTGATATTAGATAGTGAACTCGCAAACGAACTGAATGTTCAACAAGAGTTTCAACAGAGAATATAAACAAAAATAGAATATTAACAATTTAAAACATTACAATTATGAAGAAGTTATTTTTCGCAGTTATCGCAGCAGCATTCGTTTTCGTATCAGCAAACAACGTATTTGCAAGTAACAAAATGATCAGCACATCAGCTTACGAGCCAACTGATACAGTAGCACCAGCCGACACTACAGAGACTACAACAGAGAAGCCAGCGGAAGCATCTTTGGTAATGTCACTCAGCGACATCGAACCAACTGACACAGTAGCACCAGCCGAGACTCCAGCTCCAACAGAGACTCCAGCTCCTGCTGACACAACAAATACTCCAGCCGACTCAACAGCAGAACAGGCTCAGTAAACCGCTCCATCTTCAAAAAACAGTATACATGCAGCTTTTAAAATGAAAATATCTTGTCTTCTCTTCCGAAGGCAAGATATTTTTTTGTATTTTTGCACCATGATAAAAAACAATATTCCTCTCAAAGTAGCCTTAGGATATGCTGCCGTAGCCGTGGTGATGGCCCTGGCAGTAGCGCTCGTATACAGCAACACGCAGTCTATCCTGAACATCGACAAGGCTTCACGTGACTATACCCACAAGCGCAATATGGCCGACAGCCTGGTGTACAGCCTGCTCGACGTGAGCAACAACGAACGTTCCATCTATATGGAGACATCGGGAAACTGGGAGGAACTCAACCACTCCATCTCAGAAGCCAAGGTGCAGGCACTCAAACTCAAGGCGCTGGAAAAGGACTCCCTGCAGAAAGCACGCATGGACACCCTCGTCAGTCTGCTCAACCTGAAACAAGTCAACCTAAAGCAACTTCGGAGAGTGTTGATAGCCAACAATCATGAGAGCTTTCTTCACGAAAAGGTGAGCAATCTGAGCAGCGGAAAAGACTCGGTAGTGGTGCACCCCAAGACTGCACAAACCCATGAGAACAAAAGGACAACCGTTGAGGTGGTGAAGACCCGAAAAGGCTTCTTCCGCCGACTCGCCGACGCCTTCAAGAAAGGCGCCACCGACACAATAGCCATACACAATGATGTCAACCAAACTACAACCGACTCGATTTCCACACCTGTCGACATCGCCGGAGAGGTGGCACAGGTGCTGTCGCAGATAGGACAGGAAGACAAACAGAACACACAGAAGAAGGAAAAAGCAGTAAACAAAGAGGTGAGCGACCTGCAGAAAGTGAACGCCCAGCTTGCCGAACGTACTTCCCACTTGCTCAACACCATCCGCCAAAGCGAGATGCAGTCCATGCAGCAGGCTTTAGGCAAAGCGCTGAATGCCCGCCGTTCACTCCTGTGGCAGATCACCCTTATGGCTTTGCTTGCCATGACCGCCGCCGTAGTCTTGCTGTGCTACATCTTCAAAGACACCAAGAAGGAACGCATCTATCGTGAGAACTTGGAAGAGGCCAACACCGAGATTCAGCGCATCATGAACCAACGCGAAAGACTCCTTCTTACCATCACCCACGACATCAAGGCTCCCGTGGCTTCCATTTCGGGCTTTATCGACCTGATGAGAGAACATGTGAGCGACGAGAAAGGCATGAACTATATCGACAACATAGCCAGCTCTGCCAGCCATCTGTCAAGATTGGTGGCCTCGCTCCTCGACTATCACAAGTTGGAGAACGGACTGCTGGAACTCCATCCCTCCAGTTTCTCGCCAGCCTCGCTCATTCAGCAATGCACCGAAGGCATAAGGATGCAGGCAGAGAAGAAGAACCTGATGCTAAGTTCCTCTTATCAGGATAAGGCTGCCGAGCTGCAAGGATTAGCTACCGATGCCGCAATCACCTATCAGGCAGATGCTTTCCGCATCCGTCAGGTGTTGGACAACCTCATCAGCAACGCCATCAAGTACACCGTGAAAGGAAAGGTTACTGTCACTGCCCTCGTCAAGCCAGCCCCATCGGCAGGCATCTGTCACCTTATTATAAAGGTAGAGGATACGGGCATGGGCATGACTTCTGAGGAATGTCGAAAAGTGTTCCAGGCTTTCACACGTCTCAAGGACGCACAGGGCATAGAAGGCACAGGCTTAGGACTGTCCATCACCCATGAACTCGTCACTCTCTTAGGCGGACAGATCAGTCTGCAATCAGAGAAAGGCATCGGCTCCACCTTTACCATCATCCTTCCTATCAGGCAGAATCCTCCTTCCGTTCAGGAAGCCTCAACGGGCGAAGCTGCCGAAAAGCAGCCGGCAAGTATCAGCGCCGCGGGCACAGAACTGTCATCAGCGAACCAGCAGCCCCTTGCCAACCATAAGATTCTGATCCTCGACGACGACCGTCTGCAGCTGCAACTGCTTCAGGAGATGCTGCACCGCAAGGCCAATGACGACTGGCAGATATTTGCCTGTCAGCATGTTACCGAGGCACTTACCATTCTGCACAACGAGCAGCCCGCCCTAATGCTGATGGATATAGAAATGCCAGAGATGAACGGAACGGAGATTATCCGCATGATCAATCACAGACACATGAAGGTGATTGCCATGACAGCCCACGACATCAGCATCAAGGAAGAACTGACGGAGGCTGGCTTCGACGACTGCCTGTTCAAGCCCTTCCGTCCTGAAGCCTTAGAGAGTTTGTTGGCTCCTGCTGCCCGAAAAGCTGCTACAGAAGAACCTGCCGCTGAAGAAACAACTGCAGAAGAGCCTGCTGCCGATGTATCTGTCCGTGAAAGGCTGTCTTCACTTTTGATCTTTGCCGGAGGCGACAAGGAAGCGGAGATGGAGATTGTGAAAACCGTGACGGCAGAAATGGAAACTTACCGGGAATCGTTGAACAAGTATCTGCCTGCTGCCGAAAAGGAAAAAGAGGCACAGGAGGACAATACACAGGCGGTACGGGTGGAACTCAGCCAGGAGGACAAGCAGAATGTGTCAAGAATCGCCCACAAACTGCAACCCATAGCCCAGATGATGCAGGCGGAATGTCAACAGCAGCTGCTGGCTCTCTCGCCCGAGCACATCAGCGAACAGGAAGACAAAAAAATCCGAGCATACATCCAGGCCGTCTTCGACGACTTAGGAAATATGCTCGGAGAGTTGAGAAATATTCTTTCTGAGTAATCGTTCTTACAGTTCCACATTGTCTATGTGGAATTTCATGAGTCCGGCAGGCACCTTCACCATGACCTCATCGCCGGCTTTCTTGCCCAAGAGAGCCTGTGCGATGGGCGACTTGATAGAGATTTTTCCACTATGAAGGTCTGCCTCGTGAGGATTCACTATGGTGTAGGTCATGCTGCACTTATTGGCCACATTAGTAATCTTCACCTTGCTCAACAGTCCCACCTTGTCGCTTTGCAGTCGCGACTTGTCTATTACGCGGGCATTCTCCAGAATCTTCTGCTTGAAACTGATTCTGCTCAACAGCTTGCCCTGCTCTCGCTTGGCAGCATGATACTCAAAGTTCTCGCTGAGGTCGCCCTTGTCGCGTGCCTCGGCTATGGCGTCACGCACAGCAGGCAGTTCCACCTTTACCATGTGTTGAAGTTCAGCCACGAGCTCATCGTAGCCTTCCTGAGACATATATTCCATAATGCTTTTTTTCGTTTTGTTTTATTCTTCGGTGTGCAAAGGTACGGAGAAATCATGAAAAAGCCAAGACTTTTACCCGAGTTTCACGTAAAAAGACATAGGTTTAACAATTAGCAAGATTGCACTGGGAGGGCAGGCATCTTGACACGCCCTCCCCAGTGCCAACCTGCTAAATCGTAAGATCTAAAAAAGGTGCATCAAAACCCACGTTTTGATGCACCCATTAACAGATGATTGAAAATTATTGTTTACTTGATAACAACCTTTCTTGTTGTACCATCAGCCATCTTGATGATGTTGATGCCCTTCTGCAAGGTGTTGATCTTCATACCATTGATAGTGTAGATACCATTTACAGCACTTGCTGATGGACGGTTCTCGATGTTCTCGATGCCAGTAGCTACGCCTGTACCCTTTCTTGAAACACCCAAGATGGTGATATAACCAGCGCCACCATAGCTCTTTGTGAACTCAACATTCTTCACTTCCTTCGACTTATCAGTCTTCATAGTGTACTCATAGAGGCGAATCTTACCAGTATCGATATCGTCTTGGTAATATGGAAGGTTCTGCTTAGTGATAATACGACCCAAACCATATACAGCCTCGCTACCTGATGGAGAATCGGTATACCAATCCTGAGGAGTATAACGCTCATTATAGGTATGAGTATTGTCTGTGTAATATGCTGTAGCAACAAGACTTGCATTACCATTTGCAGAGACAACGAGGAAGTAAAGCTCCTCACATTTCTCTGGATTTTCAAACTCCAATGTACCAGCAGAGAAGTTAGACTTAAGAGTGAGCGCATTCTTCTTACTAAAGTCAGCTATCTGGAACTGAGTTCCATTTGCTGTTGTTACGATACCATTGCTGCCACAAAGAGCACCTTCCTTCTGAACATCCTCAGTATAGAATACCCAACCCTGGTTGTCGAGAATATTGTCAGAGAACTGTTTTGCAGGCTTACCCTCAGCGATAACATCAGCATTCCAACCTGATTTCACTGCTACGGGAGCTACTGCTGGCATAGCAGCAGCAAACTGCTCATAAGCCTCAACCTCAGCCAAAGAAGGATAGAAGTATGGATTCAAGTTACAGATCACTGCGATATACTTAGTCTCCTCGAAGTCTGGCAAGATGTACTCCAACTCAGAAACCTCACCCAGGTCAGAGAATGTCTTCACGCGCTTCATGTTATTGATATCGTTACCTACAGCGATGCTGATCTCCTTGTTGACGATACCTGCTTCATCGTTATCATTTGTACCCTTGTTGTTGTTAGGGATGTGGATAGCAACCTTAGAGAGATTCCAAGACTTGCCCTCTGGTGCAGTAAAGATAGCCCATGCGTCATCTTTATGAGTAGAAGGTGTCTCGATTGCTCCAAGAGCATCAGCAGCCTTGTCACCATCTGTCAAGCCAGGGATATCGAACTTGTCGAATGTAACACCGAATCCGTAGTCACCCGTATAGTGACGAACCTCAGCAGTAGCACCTGTCAAGATGTTTGGCTGTGTATTAGAGTCGATGCTAATATTCACAACACGCTCCTTGTATGTACCAGCATTGTCTACTGTGATAGTGAGTTTCTCAACACCCATCTTCATACCTGCAGTTACAGGGATAGTGAATGTGCAGTTAGCCTGATCCTCTGTGATAGTACCCACCTTCAAACCAGCAGAAGACTTCACACGGCAAGCGAATTTAGGATCTCTTGGATCACCATTCAAGTCGTAAGTTACAACGATGTTCTGTGTCTCACCAGCGTTCATCTTTATCTCAGAAGAAGGAACCGAAATAGACATATTGTTGTCCTCAGAACCATATACCTCAAACTCCCAAATACGGAGAGTACCGTTAGCCTCAGGAATCAACTTCACGTAACGTGCCTTGTAAGGAGGAATGTAGTCGGTCTTGACGCTCTCGCTTACACGATTTTCAGCATCAACCACTGTTGTCCAGGTCTCACCGTCGTTAGACAACTGAATCTTATAGTTGTTGATCTGTTCAACACCACTCTCAGGACCATAGTTACCATCATAGATACGGAAACCATAGATACGATATGCGCTCTGGCAATCGAAGATAGCCCAACGTTCGCTCTGCAATGTACACCACTTATCACTGGTTTCGGATGGATAAGTTACGCCATCGATAATCTTCCAAGGTGTCTCTTTATAGTTGGTAGAGTTAGAGTATTTAACCACCGTCTTGTTTTTTACTACGTTGAAAACAGTTGCAGCATCTTCTTTAGCAATAACGTCGATAACTTGCTTAGTGGTTTCAGATGTACCAACAACGTTAGTAACCTTTACAGTAACTTTCATCTTACCAGGCTTCTTAGCTACTACGAAGATAGTCTCCTCATTAGTAGCAGTACCAGGCTTGAACTCCAAGCCCTCTGGCAGGATCCACTCCCAAGCAGTAGGCTTACCTGTACCCTTAGCTGTGATAGATGTATATTCACCTACTTCGAGGTAGCTCTTACCCAAAGAGAAGGAAACTACAGGAGCTGTACCCTTAGGATAGTTGAGCTTGATGCTCTTAGCAGGCTGCTGCTTCATATCCTTCATTACAGGAACTACTTCCATCTCGAGGAAATTATCTACACCATTACGAACGAATGTAGGAACATAGAAAGCCTCGCCACGAGTCTGACCTACCAAGATGCGCTCGCCATTTTCATGCTTCTTATAGATATCGAAGTGATCGAAGTCGTCGTTATAGGTATAATCCCAAGTCAAACGAACATCATTCTTTTCTGCACCGAGAGTAGTTGTAGATGCAAGGTTCTCAACAGTAACGCTTTCAGGAGCATAACCTGCTGGCAACACTGCGAGCTCACCGAGTTTCAACTGATAGTAAGGAACCTCTGTCTCACTCTTCATGTTGAGGGCAATCATATAGATGGTCTTGCCATTGAGTGAAGCCAAGTCATAGTCAGCGATGGTCCAACCATTCTTCTCTGTTACAGTAGCATCGTTCAGAGTTACGTCAGGAGTTGTAGAACTCTCTGTAGCCAACTTCATCTCAACAGTACCAGGAGTTGTAGTCTTGTAAACGAGACGGAGAGTACCACCTGCTGTTACAGGAATCATAGTCTTGTAGAGACGCATGAGGTGATCACCTGTTGTCAAGCTACCGCTCACCTCAATGCTTGAACCGTAGTTGTAAGCATCATCCCAATTGATAGAAGCTGACAAGTTGCCCTTGTTCTCAATCCACCAGCGCCATGTAGGCATGATGCTCTGTACACCACTATGATACCAGTCTTGTGTACCTTCTACCTTACCCTCTACGAAGCGGTGCTTACCTACACCTACGCAGAATGAGCTGACAAAAGGCATATTAGTGATAACAGAACGCTCCAATACGCGGTTAGAAATACCAGGCCAAGAAGTGGTAGATGTAACAGTAGGGTCACCCTCTCGGTTCACCCACATCTGCTCTTCATTTTTAAAGGTTTTCTGAATAGCTGCGTATGCACTTGGACCTGTATCATCACTACCAAGAAGGTTCTTTACGTTATCCTTCCAGATACGCTCCTCTGGGCAGAACAAGTCGATAGAACCTACGTGACCCGTTGTAGGCATAGACCGGTTGAGATAAGAACCGAATCCTGTATGACCGCTATTTACCACTTGGATACCTGCATAAATCTTAGAGAAAGTCTCCGCCTCTGTGCAACCAAGTGACGATGCCTGACCACGATAGTCACCATTAGCTCCATACTCCAAGAACTGAGAAGTATTCTTATGTGACTTCAAGATGGTTGGACTTGGTGAACCACTCGCATTATACCACTGGATTTCCATGTGGGTATTGCCATCTGCATCAGCGAGTGCATTAAACTCTTTGATGAAACCAGCCCATTCTGAGAGAGTAGAGCCACCAGACTCCTGGTTGATAAACCAACCATCGAAGCCCATATACTTAGCGATTTCATACAATTTCTTGGCAAAGATGTAAGAGCCATTCTCCTTGGTAAGCATCTCGCGAACCCATGCTGAATTTCCACCGTAAGCATAAGGAGGGAAGAAAATCTGACCAAGAGACTTCACACCACTCTGGTGAGCAGCATCAGTAGATGGTGCTGGAGGAGGAATAATGATACCCTCGCTGGCAGAACCTGCCCAATAAACGAGTTTATCCATATACTGCCAATAAGTAGGCTGATAACCTAAGAAGTTGTTAGCACCCTGAGATGGGCACGAACTACATGTAGGGAAAAGGATGGTAGCGTTACATACCTGTCCCTCATAGAACTGATTTGCATTGGCTTTCATCAAGGTAGGCTCCTTGAATCGCTTAGCCAATGGCACCTTAGAACGGTTAAACTTAGCATTCTTGTCGGTTTCTGGCGACCAGTTCTTGATGTGTTCTGGATGCCAACATCCGCCATAAGGCTGCTGAGCACTTGCTGAAACTCCAAAAAGAAAGGAGAGCATAGCGACACTAAAAAGTCGATTTAGTCTCATACTGTTAGGGTTTAGTTATTAAATTTAGTATTTATGGGTAGTCTCGTACATAGAGTTTCTCCCCAAAAAGTTAGTTAATACGCTCTTATAACAACACCCAAACATAAACTACTTACTCAAAAATGTTTTTTTTTTATTTTTTTTTTCGCATCCGCCTAAAAAAGGCAGCAAAGTTCACATTTTCAACATAATTAGGGAAAATAATCAGACTCCATAAATAGAAAAAAAAGACCGCTACGGTATGCTTCTCGCACACCATAGCGGTTATTAAAATAAACCTAAAACTTTTCCTGAAAACTTTTTACCGCAGAATTTACCTTGTCGTATTAATATTTCTTCCTGAAGTTTCGCATGTACGGAAGTTATAGTAGTTAAAGAAGTTATCACTCCCTTCGGTCGTTAGAAGTTATAGCCAATAGCCATTTTTGTTGTATATTTAGCAATAAAGCATATGGCTTTAACTCCTTTAACTTCTTTAACTTCCCAAGCCGAAACATTCGGCTTTAACTCCTTAAAAAAGTTACTTCACGATATTGGTCTTGCGGATAAAGTCGATGATTTCGGGCACATAACCGAAAGCCAAACCAGTAACCGTATCGGCACAACCATAATATACAGCTATGCGACCTGTCTCAGCATCGCAGAGCGAAGCACAAGGGAAACACACGTTTGGCACATCACCCACACACTCATACAACTCCTGAGGTGTGATGAGATACTGACCCGAACGACCTATCACCTTCCAAGGCTCCTCCAAGTCGAGCAGCGCAGCACCGAAAGCATAGACGTAACCATTGCAAGAGTGGAGCACACCATGATAGAGCAACAACCATCCCTCAGAAGTCTCAATAGGCACAGGTCCTGCACCAATCTTCATGCACTGCCAAGCACTCTCCTCGAAGGCAGCAGGCGCCATCACATGACGATGATGTCCCCAGTACTCCAAGTCGGGTGACTCGCTATAGAAGATATCTCCAAAGGCAGTATGTCCTGTATCACTTGGACGACTCAGCATCGCAAACTTGCCATTGATCTTGCGAGGGAACATCACACCATTGCGGTTGTAAGGCAAGAAAGCATTCTCCAACTGATGGAAAGTCTTGAAATCCTCTGTCCATGCCACACCAATCGTTGGTCCATGATAACCATTACACCAGGTGACATAATACTTCTCACCTATCTTGCAGACACGAGGGTCGTAGCCATACACCCACTCTCCTACCTCCTTGTCGTCGCACTCCATGCGAATGGTTTCTTCGTTGATGTCCCAGTGAATGGCATCCTTACTGAAGCCAGCATGAAGCGTCATGCGTCGGTTCTTGTCATCACATCTGAAGACACCAGCAAATCCATCCTTATAAGTTACTACGGCACTATTGAAGATACTATTGGAGTCGGGTAGCTGATTGCGCTGGATAATGGGGTTCTGAGAAAAGCGCCACAGAGGCACATTGCTATTTTGTGGTCTGTCTTCCCAAGGAATATTGGGAAGCGCAGCACCTATGATTTTGATATCGTTCATTGTTATTGCTTAATAAAAAGTATGATTATAGATTGTTGAGAAGCTCTACCTTACCATCGTTGATGAGTTTGATGACCAACTCACCAAAGAGGGTATTCTGCCATGCAAACCAAGCACGCGTATAGTTAGAAGCATCATCCTTATGGAAAGACTCATGGATGAATCCCATGCCTGCATCTGTATTGAGAAGCGTCTTCATGCACCAGCGAATCTCGTCGTCGTTGGTAGCCGTGAAGCACTTCATCATGATAGACATAGGCCAAGGCATATCGTAGCCGATGTGTGGACCACCGATACCCTCACCAGCCTTACCACGGAAGAAACAAGGATTGTCCTCACTCCATACGAAGCGGCGTGTGTTCTGATATATCGGGTCGTTCATCTCTACATCACCCAAATAGCCCATACCCAAGAGTGAAGGCACATTGGCATCATCCATCAAGAGACGGTTGCCGAAACCATCTACTTCATAGGCATAAATCTTGCCATACTTAGGATGTTCGCATACAGCATACTTCTGCAAAGCCTCCTTCACCTCCTTGGCGAGGTCAGAACAGTCGGCAGCAATCTTGAGCGCCTTTGTCTTCTGAGCATCTTCTGCTTTCTCGGCTACATACTTCAATATCTCAGCCGCCTTATTCATGGAAGAAACCGCCATGAAGTTGGAAGGAATGAGGAAAGGAAGAATGGTGGCATCATCAGAAGGACGGAACATAGAAGCGATGAGGCCTACGGGCTTCACAGGAGCACCAAAACCATCCCAGCCCACGGTATCGAAAGCACGGTCGGTCATACGAGTGAAGTGATAAGCCTTGGCTGTCTCCTTGCGCTGTTGCTCACGGAAGGTCTTGAGGATATTCTCTATCGCTTTCATCCAATCTTCACCGAAGATCGAGTCGTCGCCTGTCACCTTCCAGTATTCGTAAGCCAAACGGATGGGATAACAGAACGAGTCGATCTCATACTTACGCTCGAAGACCTCTGCCTGCATCTGGGTATCATCCTTCTGCCATCCAGCACCTGTAGGTCCATCATTGTAGGCATTGGCATAACGGTCGATGTTGATACACTTCAGTTGGCGAAGGATAACACCACGAAGCATCTTCTGTAGTTTCTCGTCTTTGTTGGAAAGGGCTATGTAAGGCCATACCTGTGCGCCAGAGTCGCGAAGCCACATGGCAGGAATATCGCCAGTATAGACGAAGGTATCATCGTCGCCATTCTCGAGCACACGATAGTGCACGGTACTCTCCAAGGTATTGGGATAACAGTTGGCAAACATCCAGGCGAGCTTAGGATTCTTCTTCAGGAGTTTCTGTATCTCCTTGATCTTCTTCTCTACAGCCACAGACGTGAAGAGTCGTTCCTCCACAGGTGGACGTTTCGACTCATACTTGCCGTTGACAGGTGTCACCACCTTGGTATAGCGAGCATGTACATCTACTTCTGCATGTTCTTGCGCCATAGCCGACATAGCCGACATCAGGGCGATAGTCAAAATTGTTTTTCTCATTGTCTGGGTTTATTTATTGATTGATTGTTTATTGTGACTATCTTTTATGGGCGATCAGCCGCACGTGTACCCCACTTAGAGGGCTTGCTACCCATCTGGAGTTCTAAGATTCCACCTTTCATGATGTCTTGATACATGATATACGACTTGGTGTAAGGCTTGCCATTCAACTTCACCGACTGTATATAGATATTCTCCTTGCTGTTGTCCTTGCAGACGATAGAGAAGTCCTTACCACCTACGTTGAGGGTAGCCTTATCCAATACAGGGCTTCCGATGATATACTTACCACCAGCAGGCTCTACCTGATAGAGTCCCATAGCCGAGAGGATGTACCATGCCGACATCTGTCCTACGTCCTCATTACCACTCAGTCCGTCGTAATCGTCTTTGTACATCTCGTGCATGGTCTGGCGGATGAGGCGTGCTGCCTTCCAGGGTTGCCCCACATAGTTATACATATAGAGCACCTGATGGCTTGGCTCGTTGCCATGAGCATACTGTCCTATCAGACCTGAGATATCAGGAGAAGCATTGTCGCCCATATTACCCGTGACGATGAAGAGAGAGTCGAGCTTAGTAACAAACTGCTGCTCGTTGCCGAAGAGCTTCACCAGTCCATGCACATCATGCGGAACGAGCCAGGTGTACTGCCAGGCATTGCCCTCCGTGTAGTCGTCCTGACGATGAACAGCCGAGAAAGGATTGAAAGGTACACGGAACTTACCGTCAGTACCGATGCCACGCATAAATCCTGTCTGCTTATCGAAGTACTTGCGATAGGTTTGAGCACGCTGAGCAAAATACTTAGCATCAGCCTTCTTGCCCAACAAGCGAGCCACCTTAGCCACACAGTCGTCTGCCAAAGCATACTCCAGTCCCTTAGCCACTGTTTCCATCTCTGGATCCTTGTCGTAAGGCAGATAGCCATACTTCTTGAGCAAGCCGAGACCACAGTCGTCGCGTAGAGCCGACTGCTTCATGGCTTCGTAGGCTCCCTCCTTATCCTTGACATATCCTTTGAGCACCAGGTCAGCAAGCACCGGAATACCCGGATTTCCCACCATACAGTCGGTCTCATTGCCCATCAGATGCCATACAGGTAGTTTGCCCTGCTGACGATAGATGTTGATAAAGGTACTTGCCATATCTGGCAACATCTCCCTATGTATCAGGGTCATCAGAGGATGTGCTGCACGATAGGTGTCCCAGAGCGAGAGCGTCGTGTAGTTGGTGAAGTCGCCTTGATGCACCTTACCATCAGCACCACGATACTCTCCGTTGACATCCGAGAAGACCGAAGGAGCGGTCATGGAATGGAACATTGCAGTATAGAAGATGCGACGCACGGTAGCATCGGTTGTTTCTACCCTCACCTTAGCCAAGGCCTCGTTCCAGGCAGCATCGGCTTTCGCCACCACCTGCTGGAAGTTCCATGCCGGAATCTCTGCCTTCAGGTTCTCCTTGGCATTGGCGATGCTCACTGCCGAGAGTCCCACCTTGATGAGAAGGGGCTGAGCTGCATCAGAGACCTGCACCAACCATCTGCCGCTATCTAAAGGCTCAATGGTAACAGGCTGCGAGAATTCTGCTACAAAGAAATTCTTCTGGTCTTTTGCCCAGCCTGTAGAGAAGCGATGACCAGCCACACTTGTGGTTTTCATCTCGTCCAAGGCATAATCTGTGGGCTTATCCCATCCGATGCCTTGGAAGAGGTCGAGCACCAACTGGGCTTTCTTTACATCGGCTCCAAAGGTGTAACGATGGAATCCAGCACGCTTGGTGGCTGTAAGCTCCACCCACACATTGGGCTGCTGTAGCTTCACGGCGTAATAGCCAGGACGCACATTCTCGTTGGCATGATGGAACACCACCTCTTTCTGCTTGGCATCGGTAACAGGCAGGAAGGCTACATCGCCCAACTCGCCAATACCCGTACCACTGAGGTGCTGATGTCCGAAGCCGATCAATACCGAGTCGGACTCATGATAGCCCGAGCACCAGTCCCATCCACGTGTATGCTCCGTAGGACCCAACTGCACATATCCGAAAGGCACATTGGCTCCCAAGAACACGTGTCCATGTCCGCCTGTACCAATACGTGGGTTTACAAACTGGGTGAGGTTGTCAGCTGTCTGAACAAAAGCGGCTTGTGGATGGCCTCCAACCATCACACAAGCCAACAATACTAATATAGGAAATAAACTTTTTCTCATTTTCAGAATATAAGAAATGTTTTATTGAAAAACTACTTAGAGAAGTTAGAGAAAGAATAAGGCGCATCTGCCTCTGTGGTACCGCGCAACATATTAGGCTTTTCAGAAAGGCGGAAGGAGATATTAGCACCTTGCTTCAGCACCTTCATGTCGAGGTAGTTGCGCTCGTACATCTGACCGTTGAGCTGCATCTCGTCGACATAGCATCCCTTGCCGTCGGCGAGGATGTTGATCTGCTTTCCGTTCTCCAGATGTAGTTTCATCTTCTGGAAATAAGGAGTACCCAAGACATACTGTCCTGTACCTGGGCAAACAGGATAGAAGCCCATGGCAGAGAATACATACCAGGCAGAAGTCTGTCCGTTGTCCTCATCACCACAATAGCCATCGGGAGTAGGTGTATAGAGACGATCCATCACCTGGCGCACCCAATACTGGCTCTTCCAGGGCTGTCCGCTGTAGCCATAGAGATAAATGCCATGCTGGATGGGCTGGTTGCCGTGTGCATAGTTGCCCATGTTCATCACCTGCATCTCTCTGATCTCATGGATGGTGAAACCATAATAGCTATCGTCGAAGACAGGAGGGAGCTGGAATACGGAGTCGAGCATCTGGTTGAATCGGTCTTTACCTCCCATGAGGCGCATCAAGCCCTGAGGGTCGTGGAATACCGACCAGGTGTAGTGCCAAGCATTGCCCTCGGTGAAGGCATCACCCCACTTCAATGGATTGAAGGGAGCCTGGAACTGTCCATTCTGCAGACGACCACGCATCAAACCACTCTCCTTGTCGAACACTTTCTCATAGTTTTTAGCTCGCTTGGCAAAAGGCTTCAACTCTTTCTGCGACTTACCCAAAGCTTTACCAAACTGATAGATACACCAGTCGTCGTAAGCATACTCCAAGGTACGAGCCACGCTCTCATTGATCTTCACATCGTAAGGTACATAGCCCAACTTGTTGTAATACTCATAACCATGACGACCTGTAGAGTTGACTTCTGGATGAACGGCATTAGCACCATGTACCACTGCCTGCCAAAGGGTTTCGACATCATAGCCACGCAAGCCAGAGAGATAAGCATCGGCCACCACAGAGGCTGAGTTGTTGCCCACCATGCAGCCGCGATGACCAGGACTTGCCCACTCTGGCAAGAAGCCACTCTCCTTATAAGTATTAGCCAAACCATCCTGTATCTTCTCATTGACAGAAGGATACATCAGGTTGAGCAAGGGGAAGAGGCAGCGGAAGGTGTCCCAGAAACCAGTATCGGTAAACATATAGCCCTTCTGGATAGTACCATTGTAAGGACTGTAATGTACGATCTCGCCAACACTATTCTTCTCATAGAAAGCGCGTGGGAAGAGTACCGAACGATACAGACAGCTATAGAAAGTACGCAGATGGTCGATATTCTCATCCTCTACTTCGATCTTGCCCAACACCTCGTTCCAGCGGTTTCTACCCTGCTGGCAGAGCTGCTCCATATCGGCTTGTCCCAACTCTTGTATGTTCTGCCAAGCCTGCTCCTCACTGATGAAAGAAGAAGCTACGCGAGCTTGTACCTTTTCACCTCTCTTACCTATCTTGAAGGAGATGATGGCACCCACATGGTTGCCTTCCTGCTCGTGAGCTTCCTTGTATTCGCCATCCTTGACACTAAGCACAGCATCAAAGTCATGGTCGAACTCGATGACAAAGTAATTTCTGAAGTTTGCTGGTACGCCACCGCTATTACGAGTGGAAAAGCCCACCACCTTGCGCTGGTCAGGCAGTATCTTGATATAGCTACCCTTATCGAAAGCATCGATAACGACATGAGCACTATCGGTCTTAGGGAAGGTGAAAGCCATCAGCGCAGCACGCTCCGTAGGACAAAGTTCGGCAGTCACATCGTAGTCGGCGAGATAGACACTATAATAATAAGGTGTCGCCTTCTCTGCCTTATGTGAGAACCAACTGGCTCTCTGCTCCTCGTCGAAAACAGGTTTTCCTACAACAGGCATCAACGAGAACTGACCGTAGTCATTGATCCAAGGACTGGGCTGATGCGTCTGCTTCAGTCCTCTTATCTTCTTGGCAGCATAAGTATACTGCCATCCATCTCCCATCTTTCCTGTCTGGGGAACCCAGAAGTTCATGCCCCAAGGCATGGCGATGGCAGGATAAGTATTGCCTGTGGAAAGCCCGTGATCGGAGTCGGAACCCATCAAGGGCCGCACGAAGTCCACCGCATTCTGTACATTCACCTTGACAGCTTGCGCCATCAAGGTGAAAAATACGAATATAAACACAACTGATTTTCTTCTCATAGACAATAAGTTACTCTTTATTATCTGAAATTGTTAGGCTGCACACGATTACCACTGTCATCATTGGTATCAGCTACGTCCCACCAGAGGCGATTGCCCTGTGTGTTGACCTGCAGAAGCTCAGGATGAGAAGTGAAGTAATTGTTGCTATTCTCACTTAGAGGATAGAGAATACGCTTGATATTCTTACCCATAGGAACGTCACCACCACTATTGTTGGTCAACTGGTTAGCCAAAACTGGGTAGTCGGTGCGACGGAACTCAGCCCATCCCTCATTACCATTAGGGAAGATAGCCATCCACTTCTGAGTGATGATAGCTTCGAGTTGCTTCTCCTTGTCGCCACCCTCGAATACCTTATCGGTAGTAAGGGTCTTCAAGCCATCGATATAAGCCTGTGCCTTGTCGTTGGCAATACCATAGTATTCCATAGAAGCCTTGATACCGGACTTGTAGTACTCCTCGGCAGTACCAGTAAGTTCCATACCAGCCCAGCCACGTAAGGCAGCCTCAGCCTTCAAGAACTCAGACTCAGCATAACCTAACAAGAGGTAAGCACGCTCACGACTGAAGAAGTAGTTACCATCCAAAGGCTTGCCCATGCTCTTTGGCGCTGTACGAGTGAGTGAGAAGTTCAAAGTACCCATATCAATAACAGGAGCTTGAGCACCACGCTCACAACCTACGAAGTCTTCTCTCTGGCTATCCTCGCCAGCCTCCAGCGTGCTCGCTGTCATCTTACTTCGATACCAGCTTACCAAGCAACGTGGGTCGATCTTCTTGGTGATAAAGCTATTGCGACCGGTCTTGATCTTATATTCTGTACCACCCTCACTGGCGTTGCGATAGAAGTTCTCCAAGTCTTTAGACATCACACTCTCACCATTGTAGCAAACACTACACATCACTAAAGGATGCTCGTTACCACCATCGTTAGTACCGCCCTGCTCTACAGGAGCATACTTAGGAACGATCTGCATATTGTCGTCGTTGCTCTGCATCAGACCATACTTGTTGTTAAGAGCATTTTGTGCTTCCTGCTTAGCACGAGCAGGGTCTACGTTGGAGATACGCAAAGCCATGCGAAGGCGCAGAGAATTGGCAAAGCGGAGCCACTTGTTCCAGTCGCCATGATAGCAGATATCGTCGGTGGGATAACCTATCTGAGTAGCATCGCTTGGCTTGATGCTGTCTACAGCCTGCTCCAACATACGGAACATCGCATCGTAAACCTCAGCCTGGGTGTTGTAAGCCACATTGTTGGTCTCAGGAATCTTGGCCTGCACATACTCCTTGAAAGGCATATCGCCATAAGTATCAGTGTTGGCAAGCGCCAAGAAAGCATAGTAGATACGTGTGGCATAGAACAAGTTCTTATACTTCTTGGTGTTTTCGTTGAACTTATAGGCACGCAACAAGGTACGATACTCGCTGCTGCGGTCGTTGTAGAAATGAGCCCAACGTCTACCGCTCCATCCATCCTGATAATAATAGTCAGGAGATTGACCTGCATGCTTAGGCTGATTGTTAGCCACGAAGCCCGCATAGATATCATGACTCAGGTTGGTAGTGATCTGATAGTCGTTGAAGAATCCTTCATAGAGGAAGTTGCGGAAAACGGTGTTGGCAGAGCTCAACTCGCTCTTCAACGCCAAGGTATCAGCCTTGCTCACCTTGTAGTCGATGTTGATGTCTGCATACTTGGTCTTGTCATCCTCACCAGGCTGCTCTTCACCGCCGCCAGTGGTGTTATCAGGCAATTCGTATGGATTCTTGCTCATATCGTCCATGTCGTAGCAAGAAGCCAAACTTGCTAATGCCATTGACATAAGCATAGCCTTGAATATAATTGTCTTTTTCATTGTGTCAATCTGTTTGATGTAAATGTAATAGGATTTAGAAAGCTACATTGACTGAGAAGCCGAATGTACGAGTATAAGGCACGGCTGCAAAGTCGAGAGCCTGAGAGAACATAGAGGTATCGTAACCTCCGTCAGGGTTGCCTGGTGTATGCTTGAGCAAGAAGCACAAGTTGCGAGCCACAAATGACAACTTCACGTTGGTGAGAGGAGTCTTTCTCAACAAGCTCTTTGGCAAGCTGTAACCTAAAGCGAGTTCCTTCAACTTGATGTAAGATGCGCTGTGTACGAACATCTCAGCAAAACCCTTCTGTGCCTTATACAAACCGATGTGAGAGTAGTAAGCCTGTGCACTAACCTCCTTGGTATTAGGCTGACCATCAGCTGTTACACCAGGTGCTACCATATAGTAGTCTTTAACACCATTGAGTTCTTTGTACTCACCACGATAAGCAGTGCGTTCTGAAGTACCTACTGATGTAGCCATACCTTCTGACACGCTGACTACTTCGCCACCAAATCGCATATCAAACATAGCTGTCAGGCTAACGCCCTTATAGTTAAGGCTTGGAGTAACTGACATGAGAAGCTTAGGCTCGATGTTGCCGATAGGATGATCGAGGATATACTGCTCCAAGTTACCTCCTGCATCGGCACTGGTAACAGGCATAGGAAGACCGTCCTCACCGATAATCATCTGGCCGTTGGCATCGCGCTTGAGAAGGTTGTTGGCATAGATGTCGCCCAACTTGCCACCTGCACGTGCACCTACCTTGACAGGCATGTTGCTATCGCCATTGAAGTAGATATGATCTACACCATTAGCCAACTCGTCTACACGAGAGATGTTCTTAGAGAAGTTCATGGTCAAGTCGAAGTTGAAATCCTTGGTCTTGACAGGTGTACCATAAAGCATCAGCTCGACACCCTTGTTGGTAATCTTACCTGCATTCACCCACTGCTGTGACCATGGTGCAGAAGCATCAACGAGCATAGCCTGGTTCTTGGTCTTCGTATAATAATAGGTGAAGTCAAAGCCCAAACGGTTCTCAAGGAACTTCATTTCAAGACCCCACTCGAATGAAGACTTGATCTCTGGCTTCAGGTTGTTGTTCATCTTAACAGTCTGAGGAATAGGTACACGAATACCATTCTCGAAAGTATAGCGACGTGTGTTATAGAGGTTGTATGGGTTAGGATCCTTACCCACCTGTGCGAAAGACAGACGAGTCTTAGCAAATGTCACCCATGCAGGCAGCGGATGCTCGATAGAGCGCATGAAGTCGCTGAAGATGTAGCTCAAGCTGGCACTTGGGTAGAAGAATGAACGGTTGTCCTTTGGCAAAGTAGACGACCAGTCGTTACGTGCTGTGAGGTCTAAAGAAAGATACTCACGGAAAGCCAACTGCAGAGAACCGAAAACAGAGTACATAGAGCGCTCATGTCCATTCTCGCTGGCACTTGTCAACTGATAACCTGTATTGAAGATCCAGTTGTCCTTCTCGAGCATGTTCTTGGTAGATGCACCCAGCACCTCATATTTCTGATACATGATGTTGGCACCGAGGTTGTAACCCAAGCGCAAGTCCTTAGTAATCTGGTTGTCACCCAAGAAGAGGAAAGAGATGTTGTGCTCGAAGTTGTTTTCCTCCGAACGGCTCATATTATCATCGGTAACAATCTCGCTCCAGTGCTTACCAGGTGTGCTGACAGCAGAGTTACCCAAACTCAGGTCAGAGGTCTGAATGCGAGTGCGATAGTAATCGAAAGCATACTTAGCGTTGAACTTCAACCAATCGGTGATGTTCACATTGGCACCATAGTAACCGAAGGCACGCCAACGCTCATCACTGTTCTGGAAACGATGACGCACATAGTATGGGTTGGCATACTGCATATCAGGACCAAACCAGTTGCGGTGCAATTGGTCGTCGGTGGTATAGGTCTGAAGATCCTGCAAGCGAACGTTGCCAGGAATCAAAAGCAACTGAGCCACCTCACCATTCAAACCTGACATAGGACGGTTCTCCGCCTTCATGCGAGAAAGAGAAATCTTGCTATCGGTAGAAAGATACTTGTTGATGGTTCTACCAGCATTGAGGTCGACAATCAACTTATCGAGTGTCTCGTCTTTGAAAAGACCCTTATTGTCGTTGTAACCCAAAGAGAGGCGGAAGTGTCCCTTCTCGTTAGAGTTTCCGAGGGCTACAGTGTGGAACTGTGAGAAACCTGTGTTGAAATAATCCTTCAACTTATCACCATAATATCTGTAAGCGATGTTCTCACCCAAGAAAGAAGGCTCCAATCTACCATCAAGAGGAGCACCGAAAGCCAACTCGCTTGACAAGGTCTTGCTGCCATCCTCACCTTCCTTATAAACGGTAGCGCCCCTTGAGCCCTGACCATACTGCTTCTGCATAGGAATGGTCTCGGCTACTGTGCTCCAAGTGAAGTTGGCATTGTAAGTGATACCGAATCCCTGCTTGTGGCTACCCTTCTTGGTAGTAACATAGATAACACCATTACCTGCACGTGAACCATAGAGGGCTGCGGCGTTGGCACCCTTGAGCACAGAGATAGACTCGATGTCCTCAGGGTTGAGGTCGAGTGACGTTCCACCACGGTCGTAACCACCATAAGCAGAAGCATCAGAGCTCTGGTTGTCAGTGAAAGGCACACCGTCTACCACCCAGAGAGGCTGGTTGTTGTCGGTGAGTGAAGAGTTACCACGAATGGTGATCTTGGTAGAACCGCCAAGACCTGTGCTTGCGGTATTCATCTGCAAACCAGCGACCTTACCATCCAGAGCGCCTGTTACAGAAGGGTCGCCAGTGGTATTAAGAGCGTCAGACTTAACGTCCTGTACAGAGTAACCCAACATCTTCTTCTCGCGCTTGATACCGAGAGCTGTAACAACCACCTCGTTGAGCGAATGAGAGTCGGGAAGCATCTGAGCATTTACAGCATGGCCTTCCTTGGCAGCGATGTCCATGGTCTTGTAACCTAAGTAGGTGAACTGCAACACTGGAGAAGGTTCATCGGTCTCGATGATAAAGTTACCATCCATATCAGTCACCGCACGCTGAGTGGTGCCTTTCACCAAGATTGCCGCACCGATAAGTGGTTCTTTGTTCTCGTCGAGAAGTGTACCTTTGTATGTACGCTTCTGGCGAGGCTGGTGTTTCTTAGGGGAGGTTGGTGTTTCTGTCTTCTTCAGATAGATAATGCCATCCTTGATAACATAAGTGACATTCTTGTTGTGCAAAAGCTTGTCTAACACGTCTTCCACCTTACCATTCTTGACCTTAACAGCATTAACCTGCATCTTAGCCAAGTTGTCGTCATAGGTGAACTGATACTTAGACTGTTTCTGGATTTGCTTGATGACTGTTCCCAATGTAGTCTGAGGAACATTCAACGTAACCTGAGCCTTGGCAGCTGTCCAAGAACCAGCAAGCAACATCAGCGCAAAGGCCACTGCTGCGGTTTTTGTTTTTTGTAAATGATACCAATGTGTCATAATCTTTGTTTTTAGTCGTTAGGTCGTTAACTACCTGTATTGTTGTTAATAAATTTCACTTATATAACATCGAAAAACAAAAAAACACTTACTCAAAAAATAACTTTTTTTGAATAAGTGTTCTTTTTATATTCAAGTTTCGCACGTTCAGAAGTTAAAGGAGTTTTTTTCTTCAGGAGTTAAAGGAGTTAAGTTCAGGAGTTAAAGGAGTTAAGACAATAGTCTTTTCGCGTAGTTTTTAAACTGCAAGACATACGTCTTAACTCCTTTAACTCCTTAACTCCTTGATATGCGAAAGTTCTGTATATATATAATAAGGTGTAGTCTACTTGATGAGGTAAACCCTATTACCTTTCACCTTATAGTGTATCGGCAGTGTGTTTTGGAGCAAATCCAATACTGAGTCGATGGTTTCCTTCTCCTTGATAACACCCGAATAGGTGTTGGCCTGATCAATGGCTGGGTCTACTACTACCTGTATGTGGTAAATCTTCTCCAACAACTTGGCGATGTCGCTGACATTGGCATTGCTGAAAGCGGTTTTACGCTCATGCCACATCGCATCTTGGTAAACATCGTTCTCCGAAACAGTCAAGTTACCCAAACGAGCATCGACACAGGCTTTCTGACCAGGCTTCAGCTCGATGGTTCCCTCATCGTGGTTGCCTACCACCTTCACCTTGCCTTCAAGAAGGCTCACCGTGGCTCGCTGCTGTTGCTTGTCTATACGAAAGTTGAACACCGTACCAAGCACCTTTACGCTCATCACTTCGCTCTCGACGATGAAGGGCTGATGAGGATTCTTGGTTACTTCGAAATAACCTTCACCTTCGATTTCTACTACACGATTGTCGGAATCAAACTCTTTAGGATATTTGAGGGCAGACAACTTGTTGAGCCAAACCTTGGTTCCGTCGGGCAAGACGAGCGTGGTATCGTTGTCGGCACCTGTCATTACCAACTGCATCTGCATACCGCGCAATGTGTTGTGCTGCAAATAGAGCCAAGCCATACCGCACAATACACATACCACAGCTACTGCTGCAGCACGACGCCACAAGCTTATGACATGAGCACGATGCTCTGCCTCTTGCTCAGCTTCCTGTTCTGCCTCCTGTTCCTTGATACAACCCATCAATCTTTCTTCAGCCTGCCGTATCTGTGATTTGGGCATAAACTGCGCCTTGAGCTTATCGCTCATCTTTTCCATTCGGAAAATTTCTTCTTTATTTTGTGGAGAGTTTTTGAGCCATTCTTTTATCTGTAGGAGTTCCTCCTCAGTACATTCTCCTGCCAAGAATTTAGCTTTCAACTCTTCGTTGATCATATCCATATCTTGCATAATCTCTTTCTTAAATATTAATGATTCTATATACCTATTATGATTCTATAAATATCATAACAATAATTGTAGAGAAAACACTTACTCATTTATTAAAAAAATAACGAGAAAAATAAAAATATGGTGCCTAATCGGGAACGAAGCCTCTTCAGTGCCTTGTAGATATGGGCTTCCACCGTACGCACCGAGACATTCATCATCAGGGCTATTTCGCTATTTTTCATATCCTTCAGATAACTCAATACAAAAATCTCTCTGCACTTATCTGGGAGTTCGCTAATAGCTCGATTGATTTTCAAACTTAGTTCGGCTGTCTCCATGTCATGCTCTCCGTCACCTTCGGAAGAGAAGTAACACGCCATACGCATTTCGTTAATATCCTCAATGGCAGCCGTACTGATTTTCTTGTAACGCTTCAAGTAATTCAATGCCCTCGAATATATAGTCTTGTAAAGATAGGATTCTATCTGAGGGCTATCTGTATCTAAGATATCCATGCGATTCCATAATTCAAGAAAACCCTCTTGAACTACATCATCAGCAGCATCCTCCCCAACTATACGTCTGGCATAATAGTACATGGGGGGGTAATATTTCTTAAATATCGTTTGATACGATTCTTCTTTTTCTGTCTGCATCGTAATATCATCTTTAACCATGAAGCCTATTGAGTGTCGTAAATAAAGGTAATTTACCTTACAATAGACTCACGAACTGAACTACTTGTGCGCAAAGGTAAACAAAAAGATGATATAAAACAAATTATCAATTACATTTTTTTGCTTTTAACGGATTATTTTTCACTTTTACAAAATAATCGACTCATTTCTCTTGACTAAATGTTTCAGCCCTATGCTTTGACACATCAAAGCAAGGAGAAGATAATGCTTCTGTTTTCCTCTACTCTTTACACCTTATTATATATATACTCAAGTAAAGTTAAGGAGTTAAAGGAGTTATCGCTCCCTATGGTCGCTGAGGAGTTAAGACAACAGTCTTTTTGGCGTAGTTTTTAAGCAGCAAGACATACGTCTTAACTCCTTTAACTCCTTAACTCCTTTAACTTCCTGATAAGCGAAAGTTCAGTATAAATGCAGCGTGAAAAGCATACTGCACTTAACTGCGGAAAAAAATTTTTCTCAGTTAGGAAAAATTATTTCCCCAGTTGGGCAGATTCATTTTCCCAACTGAGAAGCCGTTTTTCGGCAATTCTTGTATGAATATACTGTATAAACATACATTTTATTTCTGTGTTAGGCTTGCGCTGTAAGAACACGTCATTGCCCCGGATGATTTTGCAAGACAAGGGGAAGCATCACGCTCCCCAAACCTCCTCGGCGATTTCTCGCACAAGATCCAACTTGGCCCACTGCTCTGCCTCTGTCAGTTTGTTGCCTATCTCGCAAGAAGCAAAACCACACTGAGGACTCAGGCTGAGACGCTGGAGAGGAAGATACTTCGCCGCCTCATGAATGCGGGCTATGACTGTGGCCTTGTCCTCGAGCACAGGCGACTTGCTGGTTATCAGACCAAGAACCACCTTCTTGCCTTCAGCCACATACCGCAGAGGCTCGAAGCCACCCGAACGCTCATCGTCGTATTCAAGATAGAAGGTGTCGGCATCCTCGCGGGCAAAGAGATAAGGAGCCACAGCATCATAGGCGCCCTTCGTGGCATAGCATGAATGATAGTTGCCACGGCACACGTGCGTGTTGACGGTCAGCCCCTCGGGCTTTCCCTCTATGGAGAGGTTGTTGACCTTCAGATATTGCAGGGCCTCGTGTTCCAGGGTAAAGCCCGTGCCTGCCATCGACTTCCAAAAATCGTCATCTACAATCATGCCCCAGGTACAGTCGTCCAACTGTACAGTTCGACAGCCTGCTGCATAGATCTCGTGGAAGAATGTGCGATAGGCCTTGGCAATGTCTTCTATCAGTTCTGTGGTATTGGGATAAAACTGACGGGTGTTCTCGGCATTCTTTCCTCGGAACAGTTCTGCCAGAAACTGTGCCGGTGCCGGTACAGTCTGCTTGGCCTCTACGCCCTCCTCCTCAAACTGCTTCACAAACAAGAAATCTTTGATGAAGGGATGGTTCTCGCCTGTTATCTTTCCTGTAAGACGGAGGGAGCCTTTCGTGGTTTCCTCGCCATGAAACTGATAACCATGATCCAACTCTATGTGCTCTACGCCGCCAAATCCCCACATAAAGTCGAGATGCCAATAGCTGCGACGAAACTCGCCATCTGTAATATAGCGCAATCCGTGCGCCTTCTGCTGTCTGACCACTTCTGTGATAAGCCGGTCTTCAATGTGACGAAGTTCTACTGCCGAAATCTGTCCCTCGGCAAACTTTACTCTGGCTTCCTTCAACTCTGCTGGGCGCAAATAGCTGCCCACTGCCTCAAAATGTTGATTTCTCACGTTGCTCATGTTTTTATTTCCCTTTCTTTAATATTATGTGTAATGATGACTGTCTGCATCCTGCCCCACTGACGGCAGAAATGCTTCTTTTTCGGCTGCAAAGGTAGAAAGAAGAATTTTATCCGCCAAATATTCTTCATAATTCAGAAAAATATGCTAACTTTGCAGTTAGAATAATCGATACACAGAATATTATTCTGTAAAAAATGCACATTTAAAGAAGAATAGATTATGGCAACAGAAGAAAAACTCGACGACATAGACATCAAGATACTGAAGTTGCTGCAACAGAACTCCCGGCTCACCGTCAAGGAACTTGCAGCAAGAGTACACCTTTCGCCCTCGCCTACCTTTGAACGTCAGAAACGACTGGAACGGGAAGGATACATACAGCGATATGGAGCCATCGTCGACCATCACAAGATGGGGCACAACGTCATCGTGCTATGCAATATCCGACTGAAGCAGCACACTCACGACCTGATACAGCAATTCATGGACACCGTGCAGAACATAGACCAGATAACGGAATGCTACAACACCACGGGCGACTATGATTTTCAGATCAAAGTGTATGCACACGACATGAAAGACTATCAGGACTTCATGCTCAACACCCTCGGCAACATTGACTGCATAGGCAGTCTTCACAGTATCATCGTCATTGGCGAAATAAAAGACTCGCATTACATCCCGGCAAGCAGATTGTTGGCGAAGACACTCCTCCTTCTGTGCATCATGCTCTCTTCGCTGTTCTGTATGCCCTTGAAAGCACAGAACCCAGGCGAGACTGTCACAGAGCAAAGCATCAGCAAAAAGGGAGAAAAACATTACTTTTATGCCGTGCCCATTCCCGACAACATCTTCAGCATGATGAAGGGAAAAACATACAAGAAGAATTGTACTGTGCCACGAAGCGAGTTGCGCTATCTGCGCTGCCTGCACACCGACAAGGAAGGCAGGAGCATTGTGGGAGAAATGGTGGTCAACAAAGCCATAGCCAACGATGTGCTCGACATTCTGTACAAACTCTACCGGGCAAAATATCCGATAGAACGAATGCGGCTCATCGACTATTGGAACGCAGATGACGAACGGGCCATGAGAGCCAACAACTCATCGTGCTTTAACTTCAGGTTTATCTCGCATACCCACACCGTATCAAAGCACGGCAGAGGAATGGCTGTAGACATCAACACCCTCTACAACCCCTACCACAAAAGGCTCAAGAACGGAAAGACCGTAACAGAACCAGCCACAGCCCGTCCTTATCTCGACCGCAGTAAGAAACACGCATACATGATTCAAAGGGGCGACTTATGCTATCGCCTTTTCAAGGAAAAAGGATTCAGATGGGGTGGCGACTGGAAGCACAGCAAAGACTATCAGCACTTCGAGAAATAACAAAATTTTACCCACGCACTCTGAATCAGAAATTCAACAGCACGTGGGTAAAAGCTTCAAACAAGATGCTTAGTTGTACCAAATAGAATTATATTCTCTACGATCATCTTCTTCGTTGTAGATGTTCTCATACTCCAGGTTCTTTGCCTCGAATGCTTCTAATGACTTTTTCATAATCCACCCTCCTATATGTTAAAGTTAATAATCTGCTTTGTGATTGCAAATATAGGAAAAAAACAGAGTCACCTTGTCAATAATTCAGAAAAGTTGTGTATTTTTGCAGCATTGTAATATATATGAAAATTCTCATTATCAAGCCACGCATGAAACTATCAAATACTTTCAACCGACTAAGATGGCGACACTGGTTGCTCCTGTCGTTGCTCGTCCTCGTTCTCGTCATTAAGTGGAGCCCATACTTAGGCTACATTTACACCTTATATATATACAGCACCATCGGGAGAATACTATCTCCCTTTTCGGGCATCTTCCCGTTTGCCATAGGCGACATCTTCATCGCCCTCAGCATCGCATGGGTCATTCTTTATCCTCTCTACGAGATTGTCCTTCGTAAACGACTTGCCCGCCGTTACGCCTTCCTGGCAGCTAAAGGGAACAGTTATCCCAAGACAAAGACGGTATGGGGAAGAGTGGCAGAATATCTGCTATGGATCTACGTATGGTTCTACATGGCCTGGGGACTCAACTACTCGCAGCCCAACATCTACCTGCGCACAGGCATGATGCCGGCCAAGGTAAGCGAGAAAGTATTCAGAGAGTTTGCCTATCGCTATGCCGACAGCCTCAACTCGCTGAGCGAGGAGCTAAGCATGATGAAAGTGAACGGCCTGGCTGCCGAAAGCTGTAGAAAACAGATGGAAACTGCCATTCTAAGGGAATACGACAAAATAGGGCGCAAAGAAGGCATCAACCCTTCCTTCAACCCTCATCCCCAGGTCAAGACGATGGTGTTCACTCCCCTCAGTTCGATGGCGGGTGTCACAGGCAGCATGGCTCCTTTCTTCTGCGAGTTTACGCTGAATGGCGACATTCGCCCTCACGACTATCCTGCCATCTATGCACACGAATATGCTCATTTCTTAGGAATAGCCCATGAGGGCGAAGCCAACTTCTACAGCTATATTGTCTGCACTTCATCAACCAACCAAGCAGTAAGGTTCAGCGGATATTACCACATCTTCTTCCATGTGCTCCACAATGTCTTCGATATCTTAGGCGAAAAGGAGGGAGAGAAATTCCTGAACCATATCCGGCCCGAGATCATCCGGCTGGCAAAGGACGACCGCCACTACTGGCTCAGCAAGCGAAGCAAGGTGCTTGATGCTGCACAAGACTTCGTCTTCGACCTTTACCTCAAGGGCAACAACGTTTCTGAAGGCAGAAAAAGCTATTCGGGTGTTGTCGCCCTGATATTGGCATGGGAAGATCGCAGCATTGCCCATTAAGCCAATGCTGCCGATATTTTTTTTGTTCTACTTTCGCATTTTTTCAGCATCTTACATATTGCCACCTCTTGGCGCTCTTCTTGCCCCAGGTTTGCCTCCATTCTGCTTACCCTTCTGCGCAAAGCGCTTCATCATCTGTCGCTCTATCTCATAGACACGCTGTATCTGGTTCTGAGTAAGGAACTGAGAGTATTTCTTGTAATACTTCTGACGGATGTTGAGAATCTTCTCGCTCATCTCGAAACGCTGCTTTATCTGCAGCTCGGTCTGCGCCTCAGAGCCTCCCTTGTTGCGGCGGGGACGAGGTCCAAGAGCCCATATCTCTTTCTGGCACTGGGTGTAAGTGTCAATAAACTGACTTTTTGTCTTCTCATCGAGAGCCAGGTCGTAGGCAATGTGCTGTGCCTGTTTTTCAGCCAACTGCTCGCGAGAGATGCGCTGCTTCTTAGTAGGAGCCTGAGCTGACGTACTGATACTGAATGTAAGCATGGCAACAGCCATGAACATGATGCTTAATAACTTTTTCATACCTTCAAAATTTTAATATGTTTGTTACTGTTTTTCGTCAATTGTTAAGGAACACATCATCCTGGTAAGCATCCAGGAGAAAAGCCTGGTCGGCAGACGACAACTGAGCGAAAGCCTGATCTACAGCCTGCAAATCGCTGTCTGCCTGTGAGGAGCGAGAAGCAGAGAAGTCCATATTGACAACAAAGAGCAAAGCCACCGATGCAGCTGCAGCCAGGGCTGCAGTCCATATCACCTTAAGGACCGGGCGCTTTTTCTGCTCCACGACAACAGGCTGGGAAGTGTCGTTCTTTACAGCTTCAAGGATGTTTGACTCCATGTCCTTCAAGAAGCCATCAGGAGTAGAGTAAGGCATACGTTTGCCCACCTGTTTGAAATCGAACTTTGTATCCATAATTTTAATCATTTGAATTCATGTACTTGATAATTTTCTCTTTGGCAACATGATAGCATGCCTTGATGCTGGTTGGTGTGGAATCAGCCACACGGGCGATTTCGTCGAATCCCAACTCATCATAGTATCGCATATTGAACGCCAGCTGCTGCTTGGGTGGAAGCGAGAGAATGGCCTTCTGCAATTTCACCGCCACCTTGTCTCCGTAGTCTATATAGTTGTCGGCAGCAAGAAGTGCCACTCCTGTGGTTTCCGCCTCCATAGAGACAACTTCCTGCCTCCGCTTGCCGATAATCCGCAAAGCCTCATTGGTGGCAATACGATAGATCCAACAGCGAAGAGAACTGTCGCCACGATACTGGTCGAAGGAACGATAGATTCTCACAAATGTCTCTTGCGAGGCATCCTGTGCATCATCGTGCGATACCACCAGTCGGCGTATGTGCCAATAGACGGCTTCCTGATATTTAGCCATCAGCATGCGAAACCCGTTCTCAGGACATGCCTTCAGCGTTTCTTCTATGTCTTTGTCGTCCGCTCTCATAGGTGTGTCAATATTATGGCTTGTCGCTTCTCATTTTCTTTATCTCCAACATCTTACTCTTTTCACATGCTTGTGGTGCTTCTTGCAGGGGCATCCACATTTCTTTACCACAACGGTTGCGGCAGGACGCACATGATGGCGATGCATACGATTGTGTCCGGGACGGGCAGAAGCCGTGCTACAAGCCAAAGCCACAAGGGCAACTATCATTGTTTTCTTCAAATCGAATATTGCATTCATAATTCTCATTTTTTATAGGGTGAATACTCATATTACCTCACTCACGTCCTTCAAACGGGCCCGTTTTGATAAACGTTACACTGATAAGACCTTATAGAGGCAGAAAGGTAAAAATAAAAAGTGAGAAAAATGCAAAAAATAATGCTTTTTTACTTTTTGAAGAGACAAAATGCCCACGAATGACTATTTTTTGTTACTTTTGCACCACACTTCATGAGTGACAACAAAGAAAATCATGACAGACTACAGAAGTATGATAGACCGCTGTTACATAGAAATTATCAATACATGCAACCTGAACTGCCACTTCTGCCCCAAGCACAACAGGGAGAAGCGACAACTCACGGCAGAAGAGTTCGACTTGCTCACCAGTAAGTTGAAAGGCAAAGTGTGTTTCCTCTACTTCCATCTCATGGGAGAGCCCCTGCTCCACCCTCTGCTGCCACAATTCATCACTCTGGCAAGAGAGCGTGGTTTCAAAACCGTGCTTACCTCCAACGGCACCCTCCTGCATCGGGCCATGGAACTCTTAGACACGCTGCCCCACAAGATTCAACTCTCTGTCCACTCGCACGAGAGCAATGCACACGGCAGGCTGTCCGACTATATGGATGAGGTGATGAACTTCTCCACTCAGGCAGCAGCCAAAGGCACCTGTATGGTGTTGCGCCTATGGAACCAAGGAGGCATGGACCAAGAGAACGAAGAGGTGATGAGCCTCATCGAGAAGTACGTGCCTAAGCCCTGGAAAGAGCGTCCCGACGGATTCCGCCTCAGCGACAATCTCTACTTGGAGTTTGACAGAAAGTTCGAGTGGCCCAACTTCGACAACAAAGAAGAAGGACAGGAAACAGGCAACAGCAAGGAAGACAAGAGTAACGTCAAGGGAAGAGAGGTGTTCTGCAAGGCGCTTATCAAGCAGATAGGTGTGCTGGCAGACGGAAGCCTCGTGCCCTGCTGCCTCGACCATAACGGCGATGTCGTGCTGGGCAACCTCTTCCATCAGTCGCTCGAAGCTATTCTCTCCTCGCCAAGGGCTACGGCATTGATAGAGGGTTTCAAACATCATCATGCCTCGGAAGCACTTTGCCGCGACTGCGAGTCGGCACTGGCACGAAACAGCTTCCGAGGCAAAGCAAGGAAACAGATATAAGACAAGAAACAGACATGAAAGAAGTATTAATCGTAAGCATCGGCAGCTTCTTTGGAGGCGGCCTGAGATATTGGATTTCCAAGATGGTGCAGTCGTGCAGCCTCATAGCTTTCCCCTTCGGCACCATGACAGTAAACGTGTTGGGCTGCTTCATCATCGGATTTCTCTCCGGCATTTCGTGGAATGGCGGCGGATGGATGAATCCCTCCACCAAGTTGCTGCTCACCACAGGCTTCTGCGGTGGCTTTACCACCTTCTCCACCTTCATGAACGAAGGTTCATCGCTGATGAAGGATGAGCAATATCTCTACATGATGCTCTATCTCTTCGGCAGCCTCATCCTTGGCCTCATCGCCGTGATGGCTGGACATCAGTTGGCAAAGTTTTTCTGAAAAAATGATTCTCTGCTTAATTTTTCCCCTACATTTGTCTTATAATATTTAAATGGGAGAAAAATTGGGCAAAGAAACCCTTTTCTCCTCAAAAAACTATATATTTGCAAACAATTAAAACAATATCGCAAATGATATGAGAACAGAGGAGTCAGCATCCCGAGAAGCAGTTCCTGGTAACACCCATCGTTTGCGGCATTGCCGGCTTTGACCCAGAGGACATCGCCCCACTGTTCAAGGAGGCTAAGGAGATAAATAACATCAGCCTCCCCGAGAGTTTCTGGGAGGTGATGGAGTAAAACACCTTACTTTTTACTAATGGAGAAGTTAGAGAAGTTAAAGACAAATGCTTTATAGCTGAAAATACAACAAAAAAGGCTATTGTCCCTTAACTTCCCAAACGACCGAAGAGAGTGATAATTTCCCTTAACTTCTTTAACTTCCCCATTTGCGAAAGTTGAGTACCTTATTATATCCCCTGCTTACACGAGCACTACCGTCACACCTCGTGCAGCCTGTGCTCCCATGACGAGAGCCTGCTCTATATCGGCAGTCTTTGAAGGACCGCTGATGAATGTGCCGAAGTTGTACTTCGGATCCATTTCGATACGGGCATAAGCCTCGTGCATATTGTTCACCACCTTATCTTTCTCCAAGATGATGACGAGATACTCGGAGATGAAAAGCACGGCCTTCTCCTTCATCGTCTGTGGAATCCAGACGCAGCCGTTCTCTGCCACGCCCAATGCTCCACGAACTATTCCCACATCCGTGCCATTCAGATCGTTGGCCTCTGCCACCGTATCGGGGTTCTTCTGAGCTATCGTTATCTCTGGAAGATGAGTGGCGAAAACCTTTGCCTCAGGATATGCTCTCTTCACCAGTTCGTCAAGGCTCTCGCCTTCCTTGGCCTCTATCACGTGTCCTCCCACTGACTCTGTCATCTCTACAAACTGTCTCAAAGTATCCTCGTATTGGATGCCCTTCACTTCCACGGCTGGCATATCGAATTGAACGTGCGTATTCTTACGCAGTTTGTTCAGCAATTCTTCTTTTTTCATTTTACTTTCCCCTCCTTCCATAATTGATGAAACGATTTCTTCGCAAACTTGGGCATGGCGTGTCCGATGCCCCATGCATTCAGACGGCTGAAGTGTGTACAGCACTCTGGCACAAGATTGGCAAGGGGTGCAAACTTCAGGGCCGTGATATAGAGCGAAGGATGATCGAAGAGATACTTCATTCCGCAGGACATGGCTTTCTTGATGGGGTCGGCCTTGCCCAGCTTCTCCAGATTCTGACGCCATAAATAGATCTGCGAGCCTGGTCCTACCTTGGAAGGACAGACATTGTCGCATGACAAGCACAGGGTGCAGGCTGATACGTTGTCGGCATACTGCTGTGGATTCTTCAGCATGCCCAGGTTTACACCGACAGGGCCGGGGATGAAATAGGTGTAACTGTAGCCTCCCGAACGGCGATAGACGGGGCAGGTATTCATACAGGCACCACAACGCATGCACTTCAGCGTCTGCCAGTGGTCCTTGTCGGCAAGGATGTCGCTTCTGCCATTGTCTACCAGCACCACGTGCATCTCAGCGCCCGGACGGGCCTGACGGAAATGAGAGGTATAAGTGGTGGTGGGCTGACCTGTACCGCAACGACAAAGCAGGCGCTGGAACACGGCCAAAGACTGATAGTCGGGAACCAACTTCTCTATACCCATTGCCACGATGTGGAGCTTGGGCATGGAGGTTGTCATGTCGGCATTGCCCTCGTTGGTGCATACCACACAGTCGCCTGTGGCTGCCACACCAAAGTTGCAGCCTGTCATTCCGGCTCCTGCCTCCATAAACTGGTCGCGGAGATGATGGCGGGCGCAGCGGGTCAGGTATGTCGGGTCGTAGTTGCCTGTTTCCTTGGAGATGCCTTTCTCCTCAAACATTCTTCCCACTTCCTCACGCTTCAGGTGGATGGCGGGCATCACGATGTGGCTGGGCTTTTGGTGCAGCAACTGTATGATGCGCTCTCCCAGGTCGGTTTCCACCACATCAATGCCATGCTGTTCGAGGTAAGGATTCATCTCGCATTCCTCGGTAAGCATCGACTTCGACTTCACCATCTTTTTCACGTTGTGATCCTTGAGGATACCGAGCACTATCTCGTTGAACTCCTGTGCATCCTTTGCCCAGTGCACCTTGACACCACGGCTCTCCAGATTCTTGGAGAACATATCGAGGTAATCGGCCAGATGGGTGATGGTATGTTTCTTGATTTCTGACGCATGCTCGCGAAGGTCTTCCCATTCGGGCAACTGCTGCGCCATGTTGTCTCTCTTCTGGCGCACCGACCAGAAGGTGTTGTCGTGCCAGGTGGTCTTCTCTACGTTCTGCGTAAACTTCGCAGCTCTCTTGGAATGTTCTGTACTCATAGTCCTGCAGCTAAAATTTGAACAACATGGATAAACTTAATCGGCATCTTCTCCTTCTTGGCAATACCAGCCATGTGCATCAGACAGGAAGAATCCGGTCCGGTGACATATTCGGCACCCGTAGCCATGTGGCGCTTGATCTTATCCTCTCCCATACGGATAGAAACGGCAGGCTCCTCGATAGAGAACATACCGCCGAATCCACAGCACTCATCCTTGCGTTCCGGCTCGTGGATGGTAATGCCTTCCACCATATTCAACAGGTCGATAATCTTGTTGAATGGCTTGATGTGTCGCTCAGATGGAGACGACAAGCCCAGTTCCCGCACACCATGGCAACTGTTGTGCACACTCACCACGTGTGGGAATTTGCCCGGCACATGATCCACCTTCAGCACATCGTGAAGGAACTCCACAACATCCATGATCTTCTTTGATGAAATACACTCGTGCTTACCCTCCAGAATCTTAGGGTAATACACCTTAACGTAAGCGGCACATGAAGCTGAAGGAGCTACGATGTAATCGTAATCCTTGAACAGCTCATCAAATGTCTCTATGACCTTCTCCGACTTGTCCTGAAAACCCGCGTTAGCCATCGGCTGACCGCAGCAAGTCTGCTTTTCGGGATAACCGACATCCAGTCCGTAGTGCTTTAGTAACTTGTATGTAGCCACACCCGCTTCAGGGTATAAAGCATCCACATAACAAGGGACGAATAATCCGACTTTCATTGTTGTTATCACTTTATCTTGTAAGCTATTGTTTAATCTAATTCTACATTGACTATAAGCCGCTGCAAAAGTAATAAAAAAAACGGAAAAGACGAATCTTTTATCTCAGAAATATGAATAATTCATGTTATTTAACTGTAAAGATTTGCAGAAAATTTGGAGAAACGAAATAAATAGCGTATCTTTGCATACCGAAATAGAAAATAAACTTATAGTTAAATAACATGATGAAGAAACAGCTTAAGAAAGTCCTAGTCCTGGGTTCCGGTGCTTTGAAAATCGGCCAGGCAGGTGAGTTTGACTATTCCGGTTCGCAGGCTCTCAAGGCGCTGCGCGAGGAGGGTATTAGTTCCGTCCTTATCAATCCTAATGTTGCTACAATTCAGACGAGTGAAGGTATTGCTGACAAGGTTTACTTCTTGCCGGTGACACCTTTTTTTGTAACTGAAATTATCAAGAAGGAGCGCCCAGACGGCATCATGCTGGCTTGGGGTGGACAGACGGGTTTGAACGTTGGTACAGAACTTTACCTCAACGGTGTGCTCAAGGAGTACGGTGTGGATGTGTTGGGTACCTCGGTAGAGGCTATCATGAATACGGAAGACCGCGACCTCTTCGTGAAGGAGCTTAACAAGGTTGACCTCAAGGTTCCAGTAAGCCACGCTTGCGAGAACATGGAGGAGGCTGTGGCTGCAGCCCGCAACATCGGCTACCCTATCATGATCCGTTCTGCCTATGCGCTGGGTGGTCTCGGTTCTGGTGTCTGCAAGACTGAAGAGGAGTTCAAGGAGATTGCTGAATCAGCCTTCACTTTCGCACCTCAGGTACTCGTTGAGGAGAGCCTGAAGGGATGGAAGGAGATTGAGTTCGAGTGCATCCGTGATGCGAACGACCGTTGCTTCACCGTTGCCTCTATGGAAAACTTCGACCCACTGGGTATTCACACGGGTGAATCTATCGTGGTGGCTCCTACCTGTTCTCTCACCGACGAGCAGGTGAAGATGTTGCAGGACATCGCCGTGAAGTGTGTCCGTCACCTCAACATCGTGGGTGAGTGCAACATCCAGTATGCTTTCAACGCTGAGACCAACGACTACCGTATCATCGAGATCAATGCTCGCTTGAGCCGTTCTTCTGCCCTCGCATCTAAGGCTACAGGTTATCCTTTGGCTTTCGTTGCAGCTAAGATTGCCCTCGGTTATACACTCGACCAGATTGGCGAGATGGGTACTCCTAACTCAGCTTATGTGGCTCCATCACTCGACTATATGATCTGCAAGATTCCTCGTTGGGACCTTACCAAGTTTGCCGGTGTAAGCCGCAAGATTGGTTCTTCCATGAAGTCTGTAGGCGAAATCATGTCTATCGGCCGCTCATTCGAGGAGATGCTCCAGAAGGGTCTCCGTATGATTGGTCAGGGAATGCACGGTTTCGTAGGCAACGACCATACCAAGTTCGAAAACCTGGATGAGGAGCTTTCCAACCCTACCGACCTCCGTATCTTCGCCATCGCCCAGGCTCTGGAGGAAGGCTACACCATCGAGCGCATCGAGGAGTTGACCAAGATTGACCCTTGGTTCATCGAGCGCATGAAGAATATCGTAGATTACAAGCACAAGCTTTCTGAATATAATACTTTGGAGGAGATTCCTGCCGAGGTATTGCGCGAGGCTAAGGTATTGGGCTTCTCTGACTTCCAGATTGGCCGCTTCGTATTGAAGACCAAGGATACCAACATGGAAAAGGAGGTTCTCGCTGTTCGTGCACTGCGCAAGAAGCTGAACATTCTTCCTGCCGTGAAGCGCATCCCTACTGTGGCTAGCGAGCATCCAGACCTCACCAACTATCTCTACATGACTTACGCCGTAGAGGGTTACGATATCAACTACTACAAGAACGAGAAGTCTGTCATCGTTCTCGGTTCGGGTGCTTACCGCATCGGTTCTTCTGTAGAGTTCGACTGGTGTTCTGTAAACGCCATCAACACAGCCCGCAAGTTGGGTTACAAGTCAATCATGATCAACTACAACCCGGAGACCGTATCTACCGACTACGATATGTGCGACCGTCTCTACTTCGATGAGCTTTCATTCGAGCGTGTACTCGATGTCATCGACCTGGAGTCACCACGTGGTGTGATTGTATCTGTAGGTGGTCAGATTCCAAACAACCTGGCAATGAAGCTCCATCGCCAGTCTGTGCCAATCCTGGGTACATCTCCAGTGAACATCGACCGTGCCGAGAACCGTGGTAAGTTCTCTGCCATGCTCGATAAGCTGGGCATCGACCAGCCTAAGTGGAGCGCCCTCACTTCTATGGAGGATGTTCAGAAGTTCATCGACGAGGTAGGCTATCCTGTGCTCGTTCGTCCATCTTACGTTCTTTCCGGTGCAGCCATGAACGTTTGCCACAACGATGACGAGTTGCGTCGCTTCCTGGAGGCAGCTTCTGAGGTTTCCAAGGAGTACCCAGTGGTTATCTCTCAGTTTATGACAGAGACCAACGAGATTGAGTTCGACGGTGTGGCTCAGAACGGTGAGATTGTAGAGTATGGTATTTCAGAGCACGTAGAGTATGCAGGTGTTCACTCTGGCGACGCTACCATGACCTTCCCTGCTCAGCAGATTTCCTTCGCTACAGCCCGTCAGATCAAGAAGATTTCACGTGCCATCGCCAAGGAGCTCAACATCTCTGGTCCTTTCAATATCCAGTACCTGGCTAAGGGTCGCGATGTGAAGGTGATCGAGTGTAACCTCCGTGCATCCCGTTCATTCCCATTCGTGAGCAAGGTATTGAAGCGCAACTTCATCGAGACGGCTACCCGCATCATGCTCGATGCTCCATATCAGAAGCCAGACAAGTCTGCCTTCGATATCGACCGCATGGGTGTGAAGGCTTCACAGTTCTCATTCGCCCGTTTGCAGAACGCCGACCCTGTTTTGGGTGTGGATATGAGTTCTACCGGTGAGGTAGGCTGTATGGGTGATACTTTCGAGGAGGCATTGCTCAACTCATTGATTGCCACCGGCTACAAGATTCCTTCAAAGGACAAGGGCATCATGCTTTCAAGCGGTGGTGCCAAGGAGAAGGCTTCTCTGCTCGACGGTGCTCAGGCGCTGGTGAAGAACGGTTACACCATCTATGCTACAGCCGGTACAGCGAAGTTCCTGAACGAGAACAACGTGAAGGCTACAGCCGTAGGATGGCCTGATGAGGACCACAAGGATATTCCTAACGTGATGCAGATGATTGCCGACCACAAGTTCGACCTCATCGTCAACATCCCTAAGAATCATACCAAGCGTGAGTTGACCAATGGTTACAGAATCCGTCGTGGCGCCATCGACCACAACATTCCTCTGTTCACCAATGCCCGCCTGGCTTCCGCCTTCATCGAGGCATTCTGCACAATGAGCCAGGATCAGCTTCAGATCAAGAGCTGGCAGGAGTACGAATAATCTCACGCAGATTTCGCAGATTACGCAGATATTTATAAAATACGCCCTGTAAGGCAAGGCACAAGTTCCAGATTGTGCCCAAGCCTTACAGGGCTTTTTTTTATTCCCTGCAATGAGAAAAAGAAGGCGAAATGATGGCTATCTCATTATTTTATTGTACCTTTGCAAACAGAAATAAGAATAAAGAATGATAGTTTGTATAGCAGAGAAACCCAGTGTTGCCAAAGACATAGCCCGCATCATAGGCGCAAACTCGGCACACGACGGATATATGGAAGGTAACGGATACCAAGTAACCTGGACCTTCGGCCACTTGTGTGAGCTGAAGGAACCCGACGACTATACCCCCATGTGGAAAAGATGGAGCCTTTCGGCCCTGCCCATGATTCCACAAAGATTCGGCATCAAGCTCATCAATGACGAAGGCATCAAGCGACAGTTTGGTACCATAGAGCGACTGATGCAGGCGGCCGACAGCATCATCAACTGTGGTGACGCCGGACAGGAAGGTGAGCTCATACAGAGATGGGTGATGCAGAAAGCACAGGCCAAATGTCCCGTAAAGCGACTCTGGATTTCATCAATGACCGATGAAGCCATCCGACAGGGATTTCAAGAACTGAAAGACCAGAGTGAGTATCAGCCACTCTACCTTGCCGGACTCTCACGTGCCATAGGCGACTGGATACTCGGAATGAACGCCACACGTCTATACACCCTAAAATACGGACAGAACAGACAGGTGCTCAGCATAGGACGTGTGCAGACTCCCACCCTTGCACTCATCGTGAACCGACAGAAAGAAATCGACAACTTCGAGCCAGAACCCTACTGGGTGCTTGCCACCATCTACCGCGACACACAGTTTACTGCCACAAGCGGTAAATTCACCAGCAAGGAGGAAGGCGAGAAAGCATTCAGCACCATCGCCGGAAAGCCCTTCACCGTGACTGCTGTCACCAAGAAGAAAGGCACCGAGGCGCCACCTCACCTCTACGACCTCACATCGCTGCAGGTGGACTGCAACAAGAAGTTCAGCTATTCTGCCGACATGACGCTCAAGCTCATACAGAGCCTCTACGAGAAGAAATTTACTACCTATCCTCGTGTGGACACCCAGTTTCTTACCGACGACATCTACCCCAAATGTCCTCAGATTCTCAATGGTGTGAGTCAGGCAAAGATCAACAGCCAGCAGAAATACCTGCCCCTGATACAGCAACTGGCAGCAACAGGAAAGAAACTGCCCAAGAGCAAAAAGGTGTTCGACAACAGCAAAGTGACCGACCACCATGCCATCATCCCTACAGGAGTGCCACCCTCGGGACTTACAGATATGGAAGCCAATGTGTACGACCTCATTGCCAAGCGCTTCATCAGTATCTTTTACCCTGACTGCAAGTTCTCTACCACAACCGTCTTGGGCGAAGTAATCGGCGAGACTGACGGTAAAGAACAGAAGGTGGAATTCAAAGTGAGCGGCAAGGAAATACTCGAACCAGGCTGGAGAGATGTATATGCCAAGGAGTCAAACAACAAAAACACCGACGAGGAGGAGACTGACGGCAACAACAGCAAGAAGGAAAACGTAGAAGAACGCACCCTGCCCGCATTCGTGAAGGGAGAGAGCGGTGACCACAAGCCTACACTCACGGAGAAGTGGACCACACCGCCCAAATACTACACCGAAGCCTCGCTGCTCAGAGCCATGGAGACGGCTGGAAAGTTTGTGGAAGACGAAGAACTGCGCGCTGCCCTGAAGGAGAACGGAATAGGCAGACCTTCATCGCGTGCCGGCATCATCGAAACCCTCTTCAAGCGACACTACATAAGGCGACAGCGAAAAAACCTCGTTGCCACACCTACGGGTATCGAACTCATCGACACCATCAACGAGGAACTGCTGAAAAGCTGCGAGCTGACAGGTATCTGGGAGAAGAAGTTGCGCGACATAGAGCACAAGACCTACGACCCTGCCGACTTCATCAACGGACTGAAGGAACAGATCAACCAGATTGTGAAAGACGTGCTGTCGGACAACAGCGCACGCCACGTCACCATAACCACCGAGGAAGACCTCAAGAAAAAGCCTGCAGCCAAGAAAACTACGGCAAGAAAGCCTTCGGCAGCTTCAAAGACTTCAATGGTAGGCAAGCCCTGCCCACTGTGTGGAAAGGGAACCATCATCAAGGGAAAGACAGCCTACGGATGCAGCAACTGGAAGGAAGGATGCCAGTACAGACTGCCATTCGACAAGATGTAAATCTCTGAGGTTTCGCATATACGGAAGTTGAGTAAATCTCTGGTAAGAAAAAATAATTCACCCCTTTTTACGTTATCCTAATATGAAACATATTAGACGGAACACAATGCTCTTGCTCATCAGCAGCCTCCTGCTGATGAGCTGTGGAGCAGACAAGTATATGAAGAAAGGCGAGAAGTTTCTTGCCTTAGGCGAATATTACGATGCCGCCAACCAGTTCAAGCAGGCTTACACGCGTACGCCAGCCAAGGAGCGCGACACCCGTGGAAAACGGGCTCTGAAGATGGCTCAATGCTACCAGCGCATCAATGCCACCCCCAAAGCCATAGCTGCCTATCGAAACGCCATACGCTACAACCAGGCATCGAAGGAAGACCAACTGGCCTATGCCCGACAGTTGCTCAAGAATGGCGACTACCGACAGGCTGAGAAGGTGTTCCTGATGCTCAAAGACTCCATGCCAGGAAACCAGCTCGTTGCCAACGGACTGAAGTCGGCACAGATGGCACCCGAATGGAAGAAGCAGGGAAGCCGATACATCGTAAAACGCATGGATGTCTTCAACTCACGACGACACGACTATTCGCCCGTACTCTTCGGCGATGACTACGACCAACTTTATTTTACCTCGACACGCAACGAGGCGCTGGGAGACGAACTGAGTGGAATCACAGGCACCAAGGCTGGCGACATCTTCCTCTCAGAAAAAGACGACCGAGGGAAATGGAGCAAACCCGAGGCCATAGGCACCGGACTGAACACCGACTATGATGAGGGAGCCTGCTGCTTTACGCCCGATGGCAGGGAAATGTATCTCACCCAGTGTGTCACCGATCCCTCATCGCCACGTTATGCACAGATAGCCACCTCACCACGTTCGGATGCGGCTTGGGGAAAAGCCACGATGCTGGAAGTGACGAAAGACACACTGAGCAGCTATGCCCATCCTGCCATCTCGCCCGATGGAGAATGGCTATACTTCGTTTCCGACATGCCTGGAGGAATGGGCGGACTCGACATCTGGCGTGTCAGACTTACGGCTGCCGGACTGGGAGGAGTAGAGAACCTTGGCGAACCTGTCAACACTCCTGGCGACGAGATGTTTCCTACCTTCCGTCCCAATGGCGACCTGTACTTCAGCAGCAACGGACATCCCGGAATGGGCGGACTCGACATCTACATAGCCAAAGTAGATGCCAAGACACGCCAATACAAGATAGAACATCCTGGTTATCCACTCAACTCAGAGGGCGACGACTTCGGAATGACCTTCGAGGGACCTCACAACCGAGGCTTCTTCTCGTCCAACCGTAAAGACGGACGCGGATACGACCATATCTACTCGTTCGATAACCCCGAAATCGTTACCACCATCAAGGGATGGGTTTACGAGATGGGCGGTTATGAGCTTACTGCCGCACAGGTAATGGTGGTGGGCAACGACGGAACCTACAAGAAACTGCCTGTCAAGGGCGACGGCTCTTTCACTCTTCCCATCAAGCCTCATGTGGACTATCTGCTGATGGCATCGTGCAAGGGATTCCTCAATCACAAGGAAGAACTGCGTGTCGACACCGCCAAAGAGAGCAAGGAATATGTGCTGCAGTTCCCCTTGGCTTCTATCACAGCCCCGGTTCTTATCGACAACATCTTCTACGATTTCGACAAAGCCACCCTTACACCTGCCAGCACCAAGGCTCTCGACGAGCTCACAGCGCTGCTCAAGGAGAACCCTAATGTAACCATTGAGTTGGGAGCCCATTGCGACTATAAGGGAAGTGCCGAATACAATCAACGCCTCTCGCAACGAAGGGCTCAGGCTGTAGTCGACTATCTCATCGCCCACGGCATAGCCAAAGACAGGCTCACGCCAAGAGGTTACGGATGGGAAAAGCCGAAGACCGTACGCAAGAAGATGACCGAGAAATATCCATGGCTCAAGGAAGGCGACGTGCTCACCACCGAGTTTATCACCAAGCAGACCAAAGAGCATCAGGAAATATGCAACCAGCTGAACCGACGCACCGAGTTTATCGTGCTGCGTACTACCTACGGACTCTTCGACGAGAAGGGAAATCTGAAGAATCCGCCTCAGCCCAAACAAAAGAAAGAAAACAAAAACGCAGAAGACGTCTTCGACATCGACTTCTGACAATAAGCAATAACACTACATCATGACCAAGATATTACCAGAAGAGTTTATACAGCAAACCCAGGAACTGATGAGTGAGGAAATGTTTGCACAACTTTCCGACGCCATCTGTCATTCAGAGCCGCCAACAAGTATCAGACTCAATCGGTTCAAAGCGCCACAGGGAACGCATCTTGCCGACAATAGCAGCACAGATGCTGAAGCCGAAGAGAAGACACATAATGAGTCGGAAAAAACGGCTGCCTCTATTGTGCCCTGGTGTCCCGACTATGGCAGATACCTTACAGAAAGGCCCAACTTCACCTTCGACCCACTCTTCCATGCCGGTCTGTATTATGCCCAGGAAGCCTCTTCTATGTTTGTCGACCTCGTGGTAAGACAACTCATTCACGAGCCTGTTGTCATGCTCGACCTTTGTGCCGCACCTGGCGGAAAGTCTACAGCCGTGCGTAATGTCCTTCCCGACGGCAGTCTGCTCTTCAGCAATGAACCCATGCGCACACGAGCACAGATTCTCGCAGAGAACATGCAGAAGTTCGGACACCCCGACGTTATCGTTACCAATAACTACCCCAAGGATTTCCAGAAGGCTGGCGTTCTCTTTGATGTCATCCTCGCTGATGTGCCCTGTTCGGGAGAAGGCATGTTCCGCAAAGACGACGGGGCAATAAGCGAATGGAGCATTGACAATGTAAACAACTGCAGTTCTCTGCAACGCAGCATCATCGAGGACATTTGGCCCTGCCTCAAACCTGGCGGACTGCTTATCTACTCTACCTGCACCTTCAACAAACTCGAGGACGAGTTGAACGCAGCCCACATCATCTACATGAAGGGAGCAGAACCTGTAGAACTCGATATTGACGAGGCGTGGGGCATCACGGGCAATCTGACTCACCACAATTTCCCTGTATATCGTTTTCTGCCAGGCAAGACACGCGGCGAAGGACTCTTCCTCACCGTCATGCGAAAGAACGAGGATGCAGAGACACTCGATATCAAATCCGACAGATATAACAAGAGCAGAAAAAAAATAAAGGGAAAAAGCAGGGGCAACTCACCCTATTTACACATCCCCCAGGACTGGATCAATCATTCAGAATCCTATCAGGGCGCACGCATAGGCGATCATCTGTACGCCATATCGGAGTCATGGAGCAACATCTTTGACAGCGCATCTCCCAACCTCAAAGTTCTGCACGCTGGCATCGAGATAGGAACCATTAAAGCCTCACTCATTCCTGCACAAAGTCTGGCGCTGTCTATCGACTTGTCACGCCAAACTTTCCCACAGGTAGAACTCAATTATACCGATGCCTTGCGCTATCTGCGCAAAGAGGCTGTCAATCTGCCCGAAGACACACCGCGCGGCTATGTGCTCGTCACCTATCGTGGAATTCCTTTAGGCTGGGAGAAGAACATCGGCAACCGTGCCAACAATCTCTACCCACAAGAATGGAAGATAAAGAGCAGCCACGTACCCGAAACCGACAAGCCTGTCATCACATGGTAAAACAGCAAGAAATAAGCCTCATCGCATGCATTGCCCAGAATGGCGCCATCGGTTTTCACAACCATCTGCTCTACCCTATCAGGCAGGACATGCAGCGATTCAAGACGCTCACCACGGGACATACCGTCATCATGGGCAGGATGACTTATCTGTCGTTGCCCAACGGACCTTTGCCCAACAGGCGCAACATCATCGTCTCCAAGACAATGAGGAAAGAACAGAGTGCAGAGATGACCTCTGCGAATGAAGCAGAATCAAAAAACAGAGAATTGTCTCATGCATCAGCACTTCAATACGAGGTGTGCCGCAGTTTGGAAGAAGCCCTTTCCCGATGCCGCGACCAAGGCGAGAAAGAAGTGTTCATCATCGGCGGAGCCATGCTCTATCGGTCAGCCCTCAGTCTTGCCACTCGTCTGTACCTCACCATCGTAGAAGATACGCCACAACAGGCAGATGCCTTCTTTCCTCTCACAGCCAACGAGGTGGAATGCTTAAACCAAGCAGGATGGAAGAAAGTGAAGGAGGAGACACATAACGAAGGCAAACTCACATTCCGATTTGTGGACTTAGAGAAATGTTTGAAAAACGTAAAAATAAAAACAACAAATCATGCTGAAAAAATTATTCGGTTTTGACCCAGCTCAAAACAAGTTGAAAACAGAGATTGTGGCAGGTATTACCACCTTCCTCACCATGGCCTACATCCTGGCCGTAAACCCCAACATCTTCAGTAGTCTTGCCTCTCAGGGCATGGATACACACGCAGTATTCACCGCCACAGTACTGGCTGCTGTAGTAGGAACACTCATCATGGCAATATATGCCAAGAAACCTTTCGGACTGGCTCCCGGCATGGGACTGAACGCCTTCTTCGTCTTCACCGTGTGCCTCACCATGGGCTATCCCTGGCAAATGGCGCTCACGGCAGTACTTATCGAGGGTTTCATCTTTATCATCCTGTCAGCAACAGGCATTCGTTCGCTGATGGTTGATGCCATTCCTGCCTCTCTGAAACGTGCCATTGGTGCAGGTATCGGCCTCTTTATCGCCTTCATAGGTCTGAAGAATGCAGGCATCGTAGCTGCCAATGCCGCCACTCTTGTGACGATAGGAAAAATAACAGAAGGCTCGGCCCTGTTGGGTGCCATAGGCATCGTCATCACCAGTGTGCTTGTCATCAAGAAAGTGCCTGGAAGTCTGCTTATCGGCATCATCGCCACCACGCTGATTGGTATTCCTATGGGCATTACGAAGATTACGGGTCTGATAGACATTCCTCCTTCGATTACCCCCATTTTCTGTCAGTTTGACTTCTCCCGCATTTTCTCTATCGACATGGTAATCATTGTGCTGACATTTCTCTTTATCGATATGTTCGACACTATGGGCACCCTGGTTGGCGTATGTACCAAGGCAGGCATGATGAGCCCAGACGGCAAGATACATGGACTGAACAAGGCTTTCATGGCAGATGCTGTGGCAACAGTGACAGGAGCCTGCTTCGGAACCAGTACCACCACTACATACGTGGAGAGTGCATCAGGCGTAGCCCAGGGCGGTAGGACAGGTCTCACGGCTTTTGTCACAGCAGTCTGCTTCCTGATAGCATTGTTCTTCGCTCCCCTGTTCCTGTCAGTTCCTGCTGCCGCTACCACTCCTGTGCTCGTCATCGTGGGCTTGTTTATGATGTCGCCCATCAAGGATATCAATATGAACGACTATGCCGAGTCGATTCCTGCCTTCATCACCATCGTGATGATGCCGCTCACATATAGCATTTCCGACGGAATCCTGTGCGGTATGATCAGTTATGTACTTATCAACGCACTGTGTGGAAGCTTCAAGAAGTTGAGCATCACCATGTGGGTATTGGCGATTTTATTCGTACTGAAGTATATTTTCATTTAGAGAAGTTAAAGGAGGGTGTGTCATAAGCCTGTGACGCACCCTTTTTTTGTGTTTTTCTGTATATTT